>Ga0265292_1000457_pt1 | contig 58414 bp, 62 predicted proteins | sample Munlanlewell296A_FD_189080 | JGI IMG/M metagenome (GOLD analysis project Ga0265292, IMG submission 189080) | Leachate microbial communities from a municipal landfill in Southern Ontario, Canada - Leachate well 296A | ecosystem: Engineered > Solid waste > Landfill > Unclassified | place: Canada...
CGAGAAAGACTTGATCATGAATCTTGGGAACTTTTTATTTGAATATAATCATCTGAGGAAACATGGGGGCTTGAACTATGAAACACCTTTTGATAAACTCCAGAAAGTTACCGAATTAGTGAGCTAGAACAACGGTTCTATTTAATTGAAATTCCTCAGAGAGAGAAGGAATTTGGGCGTCAGGTTTTGAAATATGACATCGTGGAATGCCTGCAAGTCATTTTATCTCTGTATTTAAGAGGGGAGCAAACATGGAAGCTACAAAGATTGCTTTGTTTAAAGGCAGAAAAATCAGGAAAACCATTCATAACAATGAATGGTGGTTTTCGGGTGTTGATGTTTGTTCTGTGCTTACCGAAAGTCCAGACGGTGGCGCCTATTGGAGAAAACTCAAGCAAAGGCTTAATGAAGAAGGAAGTGAGGTCGTGACATTTTGTCACGGACTGAAACTTGCGGCGTCAGATGGCAAAAAATACACCACTGATTGTGCCAATACAGAAGGCATTTTCCGCATTATCCAGTCTATCCCTTCGCCCAAGGCAGAGCCTTTCAAACGCTGGCTTGCGAAAGTTGGCTATGAACGGATACAGGAGATTGAAAATCCGGAATTAGCCACCAGAAGAACAAGAATGCTTTACAAGCTCAAGGGCTATCCAGACGACTGGATTGAAAAGCGGATGCGCGGAATAGCTATCAGAGAAGAGTTGACCGATGAATGGAAGGAGCGGGGAGCAAAAGAGGAACAGGACTATGAAATTCTTACTGCCGAGATATCCAAAGCCACTTTCGGAATAACTCCCGGTGAATATAAGAATCTCAAGGGCTTAAAGCGTGAAAACCTGCGGGACCACATGGATGATTTTGAACTGATTTTTAACATGCTTGGTGAAAGGTCTACCACAGAGATTCACCGCACCGAAGATTCACAAGGCATGAACAAACTAAAATCAGACGCCAAAGCCGGAGGGGACATTGCCGGCAATGCCAGAAAACAATTGGAGAAAAGACTGGGCAAATCCGTTGTTACAAAAACCAACTTTCTAAAACAACCCTTAAGAAAAAAGAAATTGTCAGAGAAATAGCGTTGGACAAACAACAGGCGCAGAATATTGTCATAGGCACTTCTCCTGTCCAAAAAGAAAAAAGTCTGCTTGTAAACAATCCCCTTCTTTGGCATAATATTAAAGAGGCATATGGCAGTAAAAGAAAAACATAAAGACAAAATCGCTGAGGCTTTTGCAGACCCTGAAAGGATCACTCAGGCACTGGCTCAAGGTGTTCGAGATGCTTTGTTAAAACATAAACAGGCTGGCAATCCGATTGTTGTCTGGCGTGATGGGAAAATTGTCTGGATTAAGCCTGAAGAAATTGCAGTTCAATAAAAATTAGCAACCTTTCTTATCTCTCGTTGACAAAATCTTCTCCGCCAAGAAACAACTACTGATTCCCCATTTGTTGGGGTAACTGAAATACAACGGGGCAGGTTACTTCTCAAACAATCCGCTCAGGGCATCGGCCCTTTCTTCTATATGCCCGAGATGTTTTGCAATATCATCCTGAAATTTCTGGTCGGCCTTAAGCCTGTGAAGTTCGTCTGCTATATTAAGGGATGCAAGGATGGAGGCCTTCAAAGGCGTAATATTCGGGGCGTTGCTGTATACCTCTTTTATCTTTGCATCAACAAAGGCAGCAACTTTTTTTATGTATTCCTCGGAACCCTCGCCCTTTAAAGTGTATTTCTGGCCGAGGATATAGACGTCCATACTTCCCATCTTACACAACCTCTAAGGTGTCAACTTCATTAAGCAGGCGTTCAACCTGATTTTTTATTGATGTTTTTTCTGTTTGCAGTTTTTCTATCTCCTGGCCCTGGGCATCAAGCCTTGCCTCGAGCTGTTTTATCGTTTTCTCAAGGGCTGTTTTTTCCTCTTTTAATGTTTTTACTTTCTCTATTGCGTCTGCTATTTTATCTTCGAGATTTTTGAGCCTCTCCAATGGTGTGCCCTCCTTTTTACTGCTGACTTCTCTGCGCGCCCCCCTGGTTGCTGCCGGTGAAGGCGGATTGGCATCATCAAACAAACTTTTGTTTTTGCCCATGCTGTTTAAGATAACAAATGTGATAGGGTATTTCAAGGGGAGAGAATGCTATCAAAGTATTTTGGGCATCTCTTTTCCGTCTGAATGTTTGAGATATTCAAAGTAAGTCGTTATGACACGCTTAACGTAATTTTTTGTCTCGTCATAAGGAATATCCTCGATGAATTCATCAACAGATATATATTTGCCTGCGTTCTGCCATTTTCTTACGGCGTCCTCTCCTGCATTATATGCTGCAAGCGCTGCCGGCAGAGAACCAAACTCTTTCATAAGAGAGTTTATGTGGCGTGAGCCGAGATGTATATTTGTCTTTACATTGTATAACTGCTCCCTAAATTTTACATTTCTATCCATTGCATAGGCTGTCTGCGGCATCAGCTGCATGAGGCCGCGTGCGCCTGCCGTAGAGCGCGCTTCAGAATCAAAGCGGCTTTCTTCCCTCATGACAGAAAGGACAATAAAAGGGTCAACCCCATATCTGTCAGATGCTTCCTTGACAACGGTCCAATGGGCAAGCGGATACAGGATAGCACGGGCTGTTTCTCTATTGGGGAGCCTTGATACCAGAGTTATCGCTAATCTGTATTCGCTTGCATCCTGAAGTTTCATGGAAATGGATAAAAGTTCATCAGGCGTGGCTGCTTTTCTGGCTATAGCCGCGAGTTCCGAAACAGCTTCTTTTTTCATGCCGAGTTCTAAAAGAAGGTTAATCCTCTCAGACTGGAACGGCTTCCAAGAGGGTTCGAGTAGTATGCTGTCTCCGCCAGACCCCTTGTCGCCTCGGGCGACTCGCCGGGGAGAGACTCCTTGGCCCCTTGTCGCCTCGGGCGACTCGCCGAGGAGAGACCCCTTGTTGCTTTTTAAATATGCAAGCACACCGTAAAAATCCTGTTTTTTCTCTGCAATCTGCCTGTAGATATGGGCTGCATCTTTGCCCAGTTTTTCCAATGCCTGCGCCTTCCAGTAGAGATATTTTGGGCTGCCATAAGCGCTGCCTAGTTCTGTAAAGGCGTCAAGGGCTTTCTGATAGTCGCCGCTGCGATAATAAGTCCATCCAATACCCCACAAAGAATTCTCAGCCTCTGAAGGATAATTTGCTTTCAGGGTTTTATACATGCCCAGGGCTTCATCAATCTCATTGTTTCTTCTCTTATCAGATGCCGCCAGTAGCATCAGCGAGCTTGTTTTCTTGTCTCCTGTCTGTGCCAGTTTTTTTAGAGTTAAGCCAAATGCAGCCTTGTCTCCTGCCCTGTAAAGAGCCATTGCCCTCCAGTAATGATCCCCTGCTTTTTCATATATCTCTGCTGATTCCTTATACCGTTTTTGTTTGAATACCGAGTGTCCCAATTTTTTAAGGATCTCAAGTTTGCGCTGGCCGTCATCTCGTTGCGAGTCGCTTCCGACTTTAAGCAGGGCTGCCCTGAGTATAGCTTCAGCCTCTGTAAATTCCATCGCAGTTATCAGATTTGACGCCTTTTCGATAAGGTCGTATACCGTGATATCAGAGGGCGTCAATTCATTATGCGCTGCTTTTGAAGATATCCCCGGGCTGTTGACATATATATTCTTGAAGATTGTTTTTGCCCTATCTGCTTTCCCCCGGCCCTTGAGCGCCTGGCCGAATAAAAATTTTATATCATAATCTTCAGGGTAGTCTTTTATATACGTTTCAAAGACCTTCAGGTCAGGCGGTATTTCATTTGAGGCGATAATATTTTTGATCTCCATTGAGCGGGCCTTTTTCCTTAGAGGTGAATCAGGATAACCCGTGAGCAGTTCTTGTATCTTATTATTCGATTCATTGATATCCCCGAGTTCCTGATAGGCCTTTGAAAGCCAGAAAAGGATGTAATCCCTCATAACCGGAACCTTCTCATGTGCTGCAGAAAGGCTCTCAACCGCCTTGGGATATCGGCCGGCGTCCATGGCGTCTTTACCCCTGACAAGAAGGGCCTTGCCATCTATTCCTTCGCCTGATGCAAGGCCAAGAAAAGAAAGGGATAATGCTATCAGCAGAAATTTCTTCTTCATAAACTATGATAACCAAACACATGCCATTTCGGCAATAAAGGGCGATAGAATATTTTAACTGGCATGTGTTATATTTTAGCTATGATTAGAGACCTCAGGCTTCATGGTAAGCTCGGCCCTGTAGAGTTCTTTGCATTTGTAAGTGGAGCCAGCGTTGAAAGCACATATTTCTACGAGGAAACAGTATCCCACATAAGATTTTTCTCAAAGGGCAATGAATTTACAGTATCCAAAGAGGGTATCCACTATAAAGGCACGGGCGGAAGCTTCTGCGAATACATGTTTGGCGTGGAGAAGCCGCTTAAGGATATGGTAAAGGGAGAAGTTTCCAACAGGCTGATTATGTTTGGCGCTTTTCTCGACGATGCCGAGAAGATTGTATTTACAGATGACATTGAAGGAGATGAGTCATTCTACAGGCTTTTTCTCCAGGGCAACGCAGTAAAGAACTATTATTTTTTCATATCTTCAGACTACCGGGGTGAATATAAAAGGAGGCAGAAACAGATAGTAAGGGCCGTCGGCAAGTTCCTGAAAAGAACGGAATTAATCGGGCAGGATAAAGATACAGAATTTTTGAACGATTTTCTGAGCGAATTGGACGAACAAAAATCAACAGTATTCATATTCAAATTAATCCATAAGGAAAACGAGGAATTCTACAGGGCCTTTGAAAAATTTTATTCTAATGAAAGAGCGCTTACATCACAGGAAGAACTATATATCGAAGATATCGTGGCAAGATACAAGATAGACGATTATCAGCAGGAGAGGATGAAGATTAATGTGATGTACAGTCACCCTGAGAACAGGCGCGTCGTTGATGAATACAGGGATATTCTCGTCAACGGTATCTTTAAAGACAGCCTCGAACATTCAGAGATTGCAAGGCTGAGGAGATTGAGAACGCTCAGCATCAGGAATAATATTCCGGGTGTTCTTTTTGATACGCTTGATGAACTTCTGCTAAGGGGCAAGAAGATACAGGAAATAAAAGAGCCTGAGTATCTCAAAGAGGCAAGGTCAATACTTGAAAACCTGTTTTTTAAAGACTCATCCCTGAAGAAGCACATAATAAATGAAGACATAGCAAGATTGGTAAAGGCAAAGCACAGGGCCTATTCCCAGAGTGATATGGGCTTTGAGCAGATACTCCTGGATACAGGCAAGGCATGCGATGAGATAGCGCGGGAGACCAATGATTTCAGCATATTTGAGGAATTCAGCGCCATAGTCACATACTTTGACAGATACGATAATGTTCAGGCATTACTCAGCCAGATAGCATTTATGGAGAATGTGGATTTCACAGAGGATTCCCTCAGGAGCCTTATAGGCAACAAAAAGGAGTTTGATAAGCTTGACACAGCGCTTTTTGATGATGTTACCGTAAAAGAGATTCTTCACAATAAATACATAACAGCCTATGGCAGAAGAAAGATTAGCGCAATATCAAAGGGGATTGCGAAAGTATCCGCAGGAGACGCCTCCCTTAGGGATATTGTCGCTGAGCTAAAAATGATCAGGGACGAGGAAAGGCTTTATCATCATGTGCACAGCGCGCTCAAGGAAAGAATGCGCAGTTTCTATCCAAGGCTTAATGTCAGAGAGGGAAGGGATGAGATAAGAGAGGACATAGAAAAAGAGCTCTCCGAAAGAGGCATTGCAATAAAAGTGCCGCAAAAACTATTTGACAAAACACTTTTGGACCTCAGGAAAGAATCCTTTTATCTCAATCATCTTCTGCCGGCAATCATAGAGAAGAAGGATATAAACCTGAGGGAGGATTTCCTTAAAAACAGCGGGCTTGACAGGTTCTACATCGAGACTATAGAAAAGGAATATTTTGAGGATAAAGGTTTTGACAGCACTGCGCTGGAACAGATAAGAGAAGGCAAAGAGCTCTTAGAGGTTGAAAACTAGGGACAGAAAGCCGGGTATGAAACTTGTAAGGTTCTCAGTAATCTTTTTATTATTTTTTCTTAGTCAGATGGTATGGCTTAAAAACTCCTGCTTCTCAGATGTTCTGGACACACAATCTCCTGTATTTAACAGTGACTACGCAGCATCAATCGGTGAAAAGGTCTATACCTTTAAGGCAGATGGTGGAGCCGTGAAAAAAGTAGACGGTGTAATCAACGGAATTAAAAAAAACCGCGATGATACAACATATATGCTTGTTGAGTTTCAGGAAGGGCCTGTGCCGGGTGCTCCGGTATTTTTTGACAGTAAAGTAATAGGCATGGTTTACAGGCAATCACAGGCAGGCAATTTATTTGAGGTAATGCCTGTTAAGGTTATACTTGATTTTGCAAAAAATCTTCAAAGCACCCGGCCCGATGAAAAGAGTATAAAGAGCGACAATCAGGAGAAAACTTCTTCCGGGGATAATATCTCTGCAGTGAGAGGCTATATTGAGGCACGCGATTACGATAAGGCCTTAAAAATCCTGCGGGATGCACTCAAAAAAGAGCCTGACAATGCCGAACTTCATGGCTGGATGGGCATTGCAATGGTTGAGATGGGGAATGCCGGGCAGGCGGCCCTGGAATTCAGGAAGGCGATAGCTATAGAACCGGGCAGCGCTGATTTTCATAATGGCCTTGGGTATGCTATGCTTGCAATGGAAAGTGTTAATGAGGCGGCAGTTTCATTTAAGGAGGCCGTAAGGATAAACCCTAAACATGCGGACGCCCATTACGGCCTTGGAACTGCGTATGTAAATCTTGGAGAGATTAAACTTGCGACAAAGGAATATGTGATATTGAAAGATATGGATAGTAAGATGGCAGACAGGCTTTTTCAGTTAATAATGAGGAGGGGCACTCCTGAAACTGAATAAGAACATATTGACACTGATCGGCAACACGCCTTTAGTAAAAATCAATAATCTATGTTCAGCAGATGATGCTGAGATATGGGCAAAACTCGAGGGATATAATATCGGCGGCTCTGTAAAAGACAGGATTGCCCTTTCCATGATAGAGACAGCAGAAAAAGACGGAAGGCTTAAGCCGGGCGGAATAATTATAGAGCCGACAAGCGGCAACACCGGCATAGGGCTTGCGGTGGTGGCAACAGTTAAAGGGTATAAATTAATCCTGACCATGCCGGAGACTATGACGATGGAAAGAAGGCAGCTGCTTCAGGCCTATGGAGCAGAGCTTGTTTTAACAGAAGGCAAAAAAGGCATGATGGGCGCTGTTGAAAAAGCAGAGGAGATAGCAAAAGCAAACCCTGATTATTTCATGCCGCAGCAGTTTGAAAATCCTGCAAACCCCGAGATACATAAAAAGACAACTGCTGTTGAGATACTTGAAGCCCTTGGAACTGCTCCTGACGGATTTGTCGCAGGCGTTGGAACAGGCGGGACCATAACAGGAGTTGGAGAGGCCTTGAGAGATAAAAAATCCGATGTATGGATAGCTGCTGTTGAGCCTGCAGCATCACCTGTTCTTTCAGGCGGGAATCCCGGCCCTCACAAGATTGCAGGGATAGGAGCAGGTTTTTATCCCGGAGTTTTGAACACAAAAATCTATAATGAAGTCATTCAGGTAACTGATTCTGACGCTGCTGATACAGCAAGAAAGCTGTCCTTGAAGGAAGGGCTTCTCTGCGGCATATCATCAGGGGCAGCAGCCTGGGCAGCATTGCAGGTTGCCAAAAAACTTGGCAAGGGGAAAAAGGTTGTTGTAATATTGCCTGACAGGGGAGACCGCTATTTAAGCACAGGCCTTTTCGCTCAGGAAACACCCTGATAATTATGGGCGAAACAAAGGCATCGCTGAACGAAGAACTTGTTGAAGCCTTCTATTTTGTTGTATCAGATTTCAAGGTCGGGCTTATTGATGATGAAACCCTTAAGGAAAGGCTCTTCAGGATTGCAGAAAGATATGAAAGAAACAGGGACAGAGATGCCAGCGGAAAACAGAAAAACCTGTTCTGAGGTTTTTTAAATCAACAAAGTTTTTTTTCCAAATGCGTAATTTGCATTCTACTCTCCATGAATAACCGAGCATTTTATCGAATCGAAGGCAAGCAGGATGCGTTTTTCTTTTTCCAGCCTTTCAGGAGACAGCTCCTTAAATTCAGCCTTCTCCGTCATCTCCTTTAGCTCATCCCTTGAAGGAATCTTTTCAAGACCCTCGTTTATTGCCTTGCCTGTCAGCGTGTCAAGAAGTATTGCATCATTTCCGTCTGTCACAACAGCAAAAGGTATCTGATAAGAATCCATTAAACGCGCACAGGCAACAGCCTGTCTCTCCCTTGAAACCAATGCTCCGATAGAACACTTCACAATCATCAGCCTTTTCCCATCTAGGCTGACAACAATATCTGCCTTTGATTTACATTTCTCATTGCCTGCCTCAACATCGAATTCCCTGTCTGCCTCAACCTCGTCTTTGGAATAACCCTTATTATTAAGCAGGAATTCCCCAAGGCCTTTCTTAATAACAACAAGCTCAGCCTCACCTGCATCAATCTCTTTTTTTATGATTGACAAGATTGCCTCTTCCCTGTTATCAAACCCATCCGGCAGTTTAATTTCCATATAATCCCTCTTCTGTCATTGCGAGCGAAGCGTGGCAATCTTGTCTTTGTGAGATTGCTTCGTCGCCCTTAGCTCCTCGCAATGACATTTCTATAATTCTTATCCTGTCAACTATTTATTTCGGGGCGAGAATGAGCGAGAATGCTATGCCCTGTCTTTTTATTTTTTAACAATGCCTGCATCACCCTATTTTCCAACAATCTTCCTCGCCTTCTCAAACAACCCATCCAGTTTCTTTGTATTCTCAGCAATCTCTTTGAGAATATTATATATCTCTTTGTCTCCTGATTTCCCGGCCTTTTCTGCCCATTCGAGATATGTCTTTGCATGCTCCTCATTATGCTCTGCCCAGTGCTCCAGAAGCTTTTTAAGTTTCTCCAGGTCTGTCATCCTAAAGGCCACCTCTCTTATTTCATTTTTTATGCTACTCGCATCTGATATTCCATTCAGAACCACATGTTCGTGTTCATGAGTTCCGAAATGACTGTGCTCATGCACATACCATGTATGCCTGTGAACATGTTTATGTATAAGATTTGCATGAAGCAGTGCATTTGTATTCTCCATTATATCCCAGGGTTTGCCTTCGAGCAATACCCTGTGGTCTTCGCCAAGGACAATCGTCCTGTCAGAGATATCTTCGATAATGCCGAGGTCATGGGTCGCTGTGATTACGGTCTTTCCCGCATGCCTCAGTTCATTTATTAAATCCACAAACTCAACCTGGCTTTTCGGGTCAAGGCCTGTTGTCGGCTCGTCAAGTAAAAGCACATCAGGGTTGATGCTGAGGCATGTGCCCAATGCAACCTTCTTCATCTCTCCTCCGCTTAAATCCCACGGCCCTCTGTCCCTCAGATGTTCTATCCCGAGCAACCTGAGTATATCCTCTGCTCTTTTCTGTATCCCGGTTTTATCAAGTTCAAGCTGTGAAGGCCCGAAACAAAGCTCATCCCATACACTCAATAAAAAAAGCTGTGCATGCGGGTTCTGAAATAAAAGCGATATCCTCTGCCTCAGTTCAGATGAAAAACCCTTTTCTGAATCCCTGCCGTATATTTTAATGCTGCCTGATTCCGGCATTATAAGGCCGTTAAGCAGATACAGGAGCGTTGATTTGCCGGAGCCATTCGTGCCTATTATCGTAAGGCTTTCGCCTTCTTTGACTTTGAACGATACCTCATCAACAGCCTTTCGTTTGTTTTCATATGTGTACGATATTTTTTCTACATCAAAGATTTCCAAATTATTGCTCCTGTAAATATTACGCTGAAAATTATCCACAAAACATCTGCCTTTGAAAATCTCAAATCTGAAATCTCAAATTTGAAATTTTCATGCCTGTATCCCCTTGATTCCATGGCCTGCTCAAGCTCTGCGCTCAATTTGAGGCTTATCGAAAACAAAAGCCCCATCCTTGAGGCAACCCATTTCCGGCCGGTGACTCCGTAAGATGTTGCTGATATGTTTCTTGATTTAAAGCCCATTATAAACTGCTCAACCTTCCTTACAAGAAAAAATATATACCGGTAGCTCATTGACACAATTGACTTGAATGTACCCGGCATAAAAGATGAAACCGCTTTGATAAATTTATTTGGTGGGGTTGTTAGTGTAAGCAGAAAAACCAGGGAAACAGATGCTGTTACTCTTAAAAGAAGCGTTAACGCGCTCAATAGCCCCTGTTTTGTGATATAGATTTCCCGGGGGATTGTGAGGCCTCCAATGCTGTATAACTTGCTGAAGCTGTAGAGATTCGCAAAAGGTTCGCCCGGCACAATTACATTCAGGGTTGCCGGCAGAGAAATTAAAAACGTAAAAAAGAAAGCAGGCAGAATCCTCTGCATAAAAAGGAGCATTGGTATTCTTGAGATAAGAGCTAATGCTAATGAAACCAGGGAAAATACTGCTATGGCAAGAATGCTTTTTTGAAGGCTTAATAATATTATAAAAAACATGATGGTCAAAAACTTAAGCCCTGGCTCAACGCTCTGTAAAAAACCATTTTTCGAAGAAGTCGTTTCATTGAACATTGTATCTTCAGTAAAAGCAACAACATGTCCCAGCGTCTTATCAAGAAATCTTTCTTTTGCCTTTCCGTGCTCTCTGCTCTGTGCGCCATGCTCTGTTTTTTGTCTGAGCCACTCAGGAATTGCCATTTTTCCTCGCAAGAAATTTCCCTATTAATATTGAGACCAGAACAACAAGGCCTACACCAATTACCCCTGAGATTATATATGCGACAGAACCCTTAAAAAGCCCTTTCCATCCTGAAAATTCATAAGCAGGTATCGGAGCTTTCCATAGGCCTGACAGCTTTTTCAGTTCCTCCGGAATATATCCTGTTATCTTTTCAAGCCCTTCTGCCCCCCATTCTCCCCATGCGCCTCCTGACTTGAATAGCTCAGGGAGAATTATGCCGAGCGGGGAAAGAAGTATCAATATCCCAATTCCTACCCAGAGTTTTTTTAATTTTGAACTTTTGAACCTTTGAACTTTTGAACCTTTCATGCCTGCCTTTTAATCAAATCAGGATGTGACTTCCTCAAATAAATTAATACAAATATGGTAATCCCAGCTTCTACAATCCCGAACAGTACTACATGCTCAATCATAATAGCAGGAATTGTAACTGCCAATGGAAACGGACTGTATAAGGGCCTTCCGTCAGCGCCAACATGGAGAACGGTCTGAATCCCGAGTTCAAAAGCAGTAAGGAAAGCAGCCAGATTTATTCCCACATATGCGCCTATTCCTGCTCCTATCAATTGACGAGTGGGTAGTGACGAGTGCCGAGTTCCTGCATCTGAATCCTGGGTTTTGAACTTGAAACTTTGAACTTGAAACTTTGAACTTGAAATTATTCTGTATATCCCATACCCAACGAGCACTTCTGCAAATGCAATATTGAAACAATTAGCGCCAACAGCCGTAATCCCGCCGTCTCCAAACATGAACGCCTGGATTATCAGAGCAATTGAAACTGCAATTATGGCAGCCCAAGGGCCGATTAAAATTGCAATCAATGTTGCGCCGGTTGCATGTCCTGTTGTGCCTCCCGGTATCGGCACATTAAACAGCATGATGACAAAACTGAAAGCAGCGCTTAATGAAAGGAGCGGAATTTGAGATGCCTTTAAGGTCTCTTTGATTTTTCTTGAAGCGTAAAGCCAGATTGGCACTATAGCTGCCCACAATCCGCCGTAAGTATAAGGCCCTAAATATCCGTCAGGTATATGCATCCGCCATCCTATTTCAAATGCTTGCCGGTTGTTGTAACAGTGAGTTTCCCGTGTTTTACACCCTTGGTTCCTATCAGCCTGTCGGAAATCTTCCTTATGTCCTTCCCTTTTCCTTTTACAACAAGGACCTCAAGGCAGTTGTGCTCGTCAAGGTGTATGTGCATGGCAGAGATAATAGCGGTGTGGTAGTGGTGCTGGAGGTCAGTGAGGGTGTCTGCCAGCTCTCTTGTATGATGGGAATATACAAGCGTGATAGTACCGACCGTCTCTACATTTCCGGCTTCCCATTCCTCCATGACAAGACTGTCTCTGATAAGGTCGCGTATTGCCTCGCTCCGGTTTGCATAACCCTTTTTTCTTATGAGGGAATCAAACCGTTCGATTAATGCCTTTTCCAGTGATATGCCGAATCTCGTTATTGCCATCGTGTTACTTTCCTGTGATTAGTGTTACTTTATCACCAGCGGGTCATGTTGTCAATAGGGATATTTTTGACTTCCGCTATTATTTGCTTCTTCCTGAAAGTTGAACCTCTGATTGATAGATTTTTTATTTTCTCTTTTTAATGAGATGTGCTATATTCCCAGCGTAAAGACAGAAACTACCTGCAAGGCAGATTATATGTTGGCCTGCAAGAAAGAGGAATATGAGACCGTGAATCCAAAGATCGTTATCAGAAACGAGACGCATGATGATGTTTGCACGATAACTGAGGTGACTATCGCAGCGTTCAAGACCTTGGAGATCAGCAGCCACACAGAGCAGTTCATCATCGAGGCGCTGCGTGCCGCTAATGCTCTTACAGTATCACTGGTCGCTGAAATGGATGGCCGGGTGATAGGGCATATTGCTTTCTCTCCCGTGACCATTTCCGACGGCACATTGAACTGGTATGGACTTGGACCTGTTTCTGTTTTGCCGGAGTACCAGCGGCAGGGCATCGGCAAGGCACTGATAAAAGAAGGATTGTCACGTCTGAAAGATATGAATGCTCAAGGATGTTGTCTCGTGGGGCATCCTGATTACTACAGGAAATTCGGGTTCAAGAACATGTCCGGACTTGTGCTTGAGGGAGTGCCGCAGGAGGTCTTTTTCGCTCTGTCTTTCGACGGGCATACGCCGCAGGGCACTGTCGCTTTCCACGAAGGATTCAAGGCAAAAGGCCAAGAGAGAGAAAAACCTAGGGACACTTCCCGTATTATTCAATAGAATAAATGGTTCAGCGATTATTCTTATTCCTTCCCCCGCCTGTCTCTGCAAAAAAAATCCAACACCCTGCCTTCCTTCATTTCAACAAAAATATTATATATCTGCCCCCAAAAACTTCCGGCACAGGAAGGGTATTTAATGCCAAAAGGCCTCCCTTAGACTTTTCCCCCTCTAATCTTTTATAATTACTAACCATGCTTGAAGATAAAATCCTTGTATTGGACTTTGGCTCTCAATACACCCAGTTAATTGCGCGGCGCGTGAGGGAAAATAACGTCTACTCAGAGATATTTCCTTATAATGTGCCTTTTGAAAAGATAAGGAATTTCGACCCCAAGGGCATCATACTCTCAGGCGGGCCTTCAAGCGTTTATGGCAAAGGCGCTCCAATTCCTGATTTGAAGATATTCGACATGGGAGTCCCCATCCTCGGCATATGCTATGGGATGCAGCTCATGGCACATATGCTTGGAGGGAAGGTCGCTAAGGCAGCTAAAAGGGAATATGGCCGGGCAGAACTTATAATTGACGATAACTCAGATTTGTTTAGCGGCATACCCCCCCATCCCCCCCTTACTAAGGGGGGGAGCAGGGGGGGTGAACTCCGCACTATAGTCTGGATGAGCCACGGAGATAGGATAGAAAAATACCCTGAAAGTTTTACAGCGATAGCACATACAGAAAACTCTCCTGTAGCGGCAATGGCAAACAGGAAGAGGCATTTCTATGCGCTCCAGTTCCACCCCGAGGTAGTCCATACAGAAAAAGGCAGAGAGATAATAAGGAATTTCGTTTTCAGGATATGCGGAAGCAAGCCGGTATGGACGATGAAGTCTTTTATAGAAACTGCCAAAAAAGATATAAGGGAAAAAGTCGGGAACCGGAGGGTTGTATGCGGCATAAGCGGAGGCGTGGATTCTGCTGTCACGGCAGTCCTTGTTCATGAGGCCATAGGTGATGCCCTCACATGCATCTTTGTTGATAACGGCGTCCTGAGGCATGATGAGGCAAAAAAAGTAGAGACCATGCTCAAGAAAAGCTTCCACATGAAAATAAAATACATTGATGCCTCTGAGCGGTTTTTAAAGAAACTCAAAGGTGTTCAGGACCCTGAAAGAAAAAGGAAGATAATAGGCAATGAGTTCATAAGGGTCTTTGACGAAGAGGCAATGAAGATTAAAAATGTAGGTTTCCTTGCACAGGGGACATTATATCCCGATGTAATAGAGAGTGTTTCTTTTAAAGGCCCGTCAGCCACTATAAAAAGCCATCATAATGTCGGCGGGCTTTTAAAGAAGATGAAACTGAAACTCATCGAGCCGTTAAGGGAACTGTTTAAAGACGAAGTAAGGGTGCTGGGCCATGAACTCGGCATGCCGGATGAGGTAATAAACCGCCACCCGTTCCCTGGCCCCGGTCTTGCAATAAGATGCATAAGCGACATAACAAAAACAAGGCTGGATATTTTGAGAAAGGCAGATGTGATAGTCCTTGAAGAGATAAGGGCAGCAGGCCTTTATGATAAAATCTGGCAGGTATTCGCAGTCCTGCTTCCTGTAAAAAGCGTCGGTGTTATGGGAGATGAAAGGACCTATGACAATGTTATTGCAGTAAGGGCTGTGACAAGCGTTGACGGCATGACTGCTGACTGGGCACAGATTCCATATGACGTTCTTGGCAAGATCTCAAACAGGATAATAAATGAAGTCAAAGGCGTTAATCGCGTTGTCTACGATATTACATCAAAACCTCCGGGCACGATTGAGTGGGAATAACCCATGGACATAAAGAAATATCTCAAAGAAAAAAAGGAACTCATAGACTCGTTCCTTAAAGAATACTTCTCTTCACCGTCTACTCCTTCAATACTCGGCGAATCCGTCACCTACTCACTTTTTGCGGGCGGAAAAAGGATTAGGCCGATACTCTGCCTTGCAGCTTATGAGGCATGTGACGGAGACTCTGAAGATATACTTCCTTTTGCTTCCTCTATTGAACTTATCCATACATATTCGCTCATACATGACGACCTTCCTGCTATGGATAACGATGACCTCAGAAGAGGGAAACCGACAAACCACAAGGTATTCGGAGAAGGCATGGCAATACTTGCAGGAGACGGGTTATTGACAGCGGCGTTTTATATGATGTCAAATTCTCTGTCCAATAAGAATATAAAAAACACGGCTTTGATAAGAGCGATAAAGGAAATCTCATTTGTTTCCGGGATTCATGGCATGGTCGGCGGACAGGCGCAAGACCTTCTTTCAGAGGATGCGGAACCTGATAAGGAAACACTTTCCTTTATTCACAAACATAAGACAGGAGCACTAATATCAGGTTCTTTAAGAGCCGGGGCAATCCTTGCAAACTGCACTAAGCCCTCGCTGAGTGCCATTACAAGATACGGCGAGAACATCGGCCTTGCCTTTCAGGTCATAGATGATATACTTGATATTGAAGGGGACACTGCTGAACTCGGCAAAACTGCCGGTTCTGATGAGAGGAAAAAGAAGATGACCTATCCTGCTCTCTACGGCATAGAGCAATCCAGGGAAAAAGCAGGAGAACTTATATCAGAAGCAATCTTTGCAATTAAGGATTTTTCAGGCAAGGCAGAGTCATTGAGGGGAATTGCGAGGTATTTTCTTGAAAGAAAGAGCTAATATGTTGGCTAACACCTTGTCATTCCCGCTTGTCGGGAATCTTTCCTTGCAGAGAGATTGCGGACAAGCCGCAATGACAGAAACCGACATGCAAATACGTTATACTTATGAACATATTGGTCAATAAGAAATAGTAAAATGCCTATAGAAAACATAAAATCACCTGCCGACATCAAGACCCTGTCTCCTTCAGAGTTAAAAGACCTTGCTGAAGAACTCAGAGAGATAATAATAGAGCGCGTATCCATTAACGGAGGGCATCTTGCCTCAAACCTTGGAGTTGTAGAGCTGACACTGGCGCTTCACTATATTTTTGATTCACCATCTGACAAGATTGTATGGGATGTAGGGCACCAGTCATACACCCATAAGCTCCTTACAGGAAGATTTGAAAAATTCCCGACAATCAGAAAACATAAAGGAATTTCGGGATTCCCGAAGATAGATGAGAGCATCCATGATTCTTTCGGAACAGGGCACAGCTCAACATCAATATCAGCCGCACTCGGCATTATAACGGCACGAGATAAAAAGAAAGAGAAATTTAAAGTAATAGCTGTGATAGGAGATGGCGCCTTAACAGCCGGGATTGCTTTTGAAGGATTGAATCATGCCGGGCATCTGAAGAAGGACTTGATTGTAGTTTTAAATGACAACGAGATGTCCATATCACAGAATGTCGGGGCCTTATCTGAATACCTGAACAGAATACTGACAGGCGACCTGTATCAGAAATTCAAGAAGGAAACAAAGTCATTCATCGAAAGCATCCCTAAGCTTGGAGGGCCTTTCTCTAAAGTGGCAAAGAAGGCAGAAGAAACACTAAAGGGACTTTTCCTGCCCGGGATATTATTTGAAGAACTCGGGTTTAATTATATCGGCCCCATAGACGGACACAATATCGAACTCCTCATTGAGACATTTAAAAAGGTAAAAAATGCAGATGCCCCTACGTTAGTGCATGTTATCACAAAAAAAGGGAAGGGCTATGAGTTCTCTGAAAAAGATCCCTGCATATTTCACGGTGTCGGGCCGTTTGAGGTGGAAACAGGAGACCCTATAAGCAATAAGAAAATCCCTTCATACAGTGAAATATTCGGGCAGGCGCTTACACTGCTTGCAGAGCATGATGAAAGGATAATCGCCATATCAGCTGCAATGAAAGAAGGCACAGGGCTTGACTGTTTTGCAGAGAAATATCCGGATAGGTTTTATGATGTAGGCATTGCAGAGCCTCATGCTGTGACATTTGCAGCCGGCCTTGCATCTCAGGGGCTGAGACCTGTGGTTGCGGTATACTCTACTTTTCTCCAGCGCGGGTATGATGAGATTATCCATGATGTCTGTCTCCAGAATCTCCCTGTTATCTTTGCAATAGACAGGGCCGGTATCGTGGGAGAAGACGGGCCGACTCATCAGGGAGTCTTTGATATCTCCTATCTCAGGCATATCCCGAACCTTGTTGTTATGGCTCCAAAGGATGAACATGAACTTAAAGACATGCTGGAATTCAGTCTTAAATATAACGGGCCGTCAGCTATAAGATATCCGAGGGGAAAAGCACAGGGCATAGAGCATGGAGCACAGAGCACAGAGGTAGAGATAGGGAAGGCAGAGATTTTAAAAGAGGGAGAGGACATAGCGCTGATAGCCATAGGCAATACTGTTTATCCTGCGCTCAATGCAGCAGCCAGGCTGGAAAAGGACGGCATAAAGGCTGCGGTCATAAATGCAAGGTTTGTTAAGCCGATGGATAAGGGGCTTGTTTTTTCAATGGTAGCAAGAATAAAAAAAATAGTGACGATAGAGGAGAATTTACTTGCCGGAGGTTTTGGAAGCGCAGTCCTTGAATACCTTAACAGTGTTGACATTCACGACGTAAAGATAAAAACTCTAGGTATCCCGGATGAATTTGTAGAGCAGGGTTCTCAGGCGATACTGAGAAAGAAATACGGGATTGATGAAGAAGGGATTTACCAAAGCTGCAAGGCATTTCTCTCCACTCTCACATCAGTTCACTGAAATTTATTACTCTATTTTGATAGAACTTCTTTAAGTGAGACTGCCTTGATTTTACCGGACTGGTAGGCATTAACTCTATCTTCAGCTTCTTTGCGCCAGAGAGCATCTATGTGTTCATCAGGCTGATCAAGGCTGGACAGAAGCTGATCTGCAAGATTTGCCCTTTCCATGACTGGCAATTCCAATGCTTCTTTTAATATCTGCTTTGTGTCTGTAGGCATTTTAAAACCTCCTTAATAGTCCATGGTTTTATTATTGCAATTATTGATGATTTTGTAAACCTAACATCTGAACTGTGAGAGGCAGCGAAAAAGAGTCTGCACGAAATGTTAGACGCTGATATATTTATAAACTGTCTTTAATGGTCGCTGTCCCTCTTTATTCATATAACTTCTGCCTGCTAAAAGTGTTCCGCCTGTTGGAGGTCTTTTATTAATATGTCAAGATTAAAGACCTGACCCCAATGACGGAGTATATGGAAGGACGCCCGGTGTGACTGTAAAGATGCTTGACCTTACCTCTAATAAAGCTCAGATCGATATGCTTATCTACGAGCCGCAGCAGATGGTTTTCAGGAATCATTTCTTCTATCCGAACATAATAGAACATCGGCTCTCGTCTCTGTTTTTCGCCTAACAATTGCACCTCCCTGCTTCTGAAGTTACAATATTTTATCATGTTAAAGTCTTAAATGATCTATTTGTTAGGCGAGTTTTTCAACAGCCTGTAAAGACCTGACCCCAATGATGACCCCCCAATGATGACCCCAATGATGACCCCAGGTACAGTCCTATAACGAGGGGCGTGAGGGGCGCGGGCGCATAAAGGTTAAAGTGACAAAAGAAAAGCCGTTATTCCCGCGTCCCTCACGACGCAATTGTTGTACCCTGACTTGTATGCTTACTTAGAGCATGTTGTTTGTCTCGACAGCATCGCTGTAATTACGGCTATGGAATCCCGGCCCCTGTTTTTGATAATTTTACAGCTATATCAAATGCAGTTCTACCGACAGACGCGGTTGCCTGAACTAAAGCGCTACTGTCCCCCGCAGCTTCTACAATTGGTGCTTTGTCAGCGCCGAAATATACTATTACAGTTGAAGCCGTTCCGCCCGGTGCATTTGCCTCCACGTTTTGAAGTATTGTTGGCTTCTGTGATGAGATTGGAACGCCCGGTTGATATGTTCCTTTTTGCATAACCTGGTAATGTGCGGTACTACACGCAGCAAGAAAGCTTATTACCATAATCATAGTAACTGTGTTGATTATTCTTAGCATGTTATCTCCTCCTAATTAAATTCCGCCAATTACGGCATCTAATTTATTCTTAATTTCGGCATCCTTCACGTTTTTGACGAGTTTGCCTATCTCAGTTTTCACAGCGGGTTTTTGAGCATCCGGCAGATTCTTTGCTTCAGAAACAAGTTGTTCTTGAGAAAGAAGGACTGCGGAGGTGAGAAGTCGCACTGCGATCTCTTTCTCCGGTTTCGTCGGTTCTGTCGTTGGCTGAAGAGAAGCTGGCCCTCGTAATGGTTCAGTCTTTTCAGGCGCAGCAAGCGCCTGTATTTTTTTCTGAAATTCATCGTCTGCACGGATAAATTCTGTTACTGCTTTAGAAATATCTGAAGAGTCTGTTGATGCAAGTAAAACCCAGTAACATGTTTGCTTTTTTACGTCATCTGGAATATTGCTGTTTGTAAGCTGTTGGATGACATCGGCACGCAAGCATTTTTGTGAAACACGCGACTTTGTGCCATATCCGGAAATAACTAAAGTGTTCCCGTCTGAAAGTGTTATTTCTGCCAAGGTACTGGCACACCCAGCAAAAAGAACTAGGCCGAGACATAGGGTAGCGCACTTGATTAAAGTATTGAAAAAGCGATTCATAATTATTTACCTCCGTAATGTTGCAGTATTAGATGTTAATCGAATTATACTTTTCCATTATTTCACATTCGATAGTATCACCTCCTTTATAGTACGGGGCAGCATGTGCATGTATTATTTATTCCTTTACAGGTACAACGCGCGGCTGAGCCGCCGGGGTATTTCCCCGGGCGGTTCGTGCCGCTGGTTGAAACGCTGCGCCCTCGTCCAATGTCAAGGGTTGCCAACTTGTCTTTCACAATAAGGACACTCCGGACACTACGTCCCCAAAGTGCTTCTTCTTTGAGTCGTTGTTTGTGCGGCGCGCGCGTTACTCGCAGAAGCGACGCAACAACAAACAAGCACTGTTACTATTGAAAAGGTAATTTTTTGAAACATAATATCCCTCCAATATGAAGATACTAATCCTGACCACGACGAACAATAACGCAAAAAGCCACCGCGCAAACGCATTGCTTTTGCACAGATAGAGCAAGCGATTAGTGACCACTCCCAATTATTCTTTTGTTTTTGCCGCTTCACCAGCGGCCTTCTCAGTTTCTTTAATATGCTCATCGTGCGTTTTTTTGACATCGTAATTAGTCTCGCCTTTTTCTTCTTTTTCTTTCTTTTCCGAGCGTTCCGCTGATTCCTTAGCCTCCTTGACCATCCTCTCGGTAGTCTGTTTGTCAGTTTCCGCATGTGAACTCGTTACAAACAAGATAAGCAACATAGAGCAAAAAAGAAACCCCCATCCTTTTAGCCTTCGTATTGTGATACTCATGCTACCTCACCTCCTTTATTCGGAATTTATAAATGCCATATAAAAACATATTTGCCATGATCTTCTGAGATTCCCAACCAATGAGTTAAGCGGCTCGTCCGCTTGTATGTTTGGTTGGACCAGCATTAACCGTTAGCTCCCGTCAATAACTTACGTTTATATTGACGAAAATAGGCTGCAAATTTGTCATTGCCAGCGATAATTGGCCAGACCCCTTTAACTCCCTGTTTGACCTCTCCACACTCCTGTGCATGAAATCCATATTGATGTAGAGACTTGCATAGTTGATCTCTGATATGTTTATCATGTGCAGCAATCGCAATAGCCAGCGGGGTATCTTGTCTTACGCTATCCCATGTAAAGTCATTATCACAAATAGGATGGCAGTTGTTTAAAATGAAATCAAAACCCCATTTTGTCTCATCAAGAAATAGTACCTTCGGACAGGGCAGTGACAACAGAGATCGTTTAAGCAACATATTGTAATAACTACCAACATGGGGGCCAAAAAACAAAGAGGTGCTATTTAAATCAACACCAGATGTTGCCATCAATATTAAGCCTGCTTTCGCAAAAGCTTCACCCAGATCATGAATCATCTGCCGTACAACTTTTTTCGCGTCATCCGGCAACGCTGTCCTTTCATTCTCATCGCTTGGCGGTTTGATTTTTCGCGCAGATTTGAGAATGCCATATGTAGCACCATAATCGTTTGAAAATGGCCCGTGTGGCTGTAGCCTAATATCCATAGGCTTCCACGGAGCATCGACAAGCAAAAAATCAATGTATGTCATAAAATTATTTGTCCTTATTCTTATTTTCTTGTGTAAGTTCTTCTCATAGAACCAATCCTCTTCTTTGACATAATCAATAAATCTTTTTGATACATAGGCAATTGAAGAGCCTGATTCAAAGTAAATATGCGTAATGCCTTTCTCATCAATCCTAGGCATATACTGCTCCCAAAAGTACTCAGCGATGCCAATCTTCAGGGCAGACTCTATTTGAGTTCTTTGTGAAAGTTTATCGAAGGTGCTAAGTCGTTTAGCAAACCTTTGAAAAAATGGATTATTACTAACTGACCCTCCTAAAGTAATGCGTGCACGAAGTTCATCAAACAACTTACCGTTTACCCAGCCACTACTACTACCATTTTCAGTTAAGTCGTCTACGGCTTTGTTAAGAGCGTCAGCGTAATCATCGCGCAATTTATGAATATTTTTGTGAGAAAAAAAGCCGACTATACGTTTTCCCCCATCTTTTTTTACTTGGACGTCTTCTCGAAATTTTCTAAGAAGATCTTCCTCATTTCTCTCTGATATGTTCTTGCTTGGTATGCTATCTCTTTCAGCTTCATATTCTGTTTCATTTAATAGGAAAGCAATGACAGGAAGCCCATGTTGCTGAGCTATTTCATATTCTTTCATGGTGAAGGTTAAACCATCTTTTTTCTTTCTTTCTTTTTTACTATTACCCGATATTGGGGTACCAAGGCGAGCCGCAACGAGAATCACAAAGATATCTGAAGATGCTATTTCCTTTTCTATTACATCTAGATTTCTCTCTTCACCAGGTTGAAACAGCTCCATTCCGGCTGGAATGTGACCTAATTTGAGGGTTTTTAACATTAGTTGGAGTCGAGCTTCTTCTAAGTCTTTAAATGATGAGCTAATAAAAACCTTGTATTTTCGTTTATGCTGGGTAGCATTCTCTGTCATAACACCTCCAAATAATTGGTAAGATGAAAGCCGTCACGTACTGTTTGGGCTATAGTGTCGTTTAAGCCACTTGCTTAATCCGTCCAAACCTGGAAAAAGGACTCGCTCAGTAATGTTTGCCTGGTCCAGTTTATCACGAACCTCCCATTTTAAGGATGCAGGGATTATAACTTTCTTGTAAAGATCGGGGTACTCTTGAAGCCAATCGTCCATCATAATAGATGCGTTAGAAATAACAGAGAATAATGCAAACTGGTTGACTATTCGATCATCAATAGATGGTGGCTCCATAAATAAGGCAAATGGTTTCTTGGCCATCTTGTCAAAATCATCAAGATTTTTTATTTGTGTGGGTCGGAATTGTGAGGACGACAACTCAAATCCTGCTACTGATAAGGTTATATCAGGAAGTTCAAAGCGCGACAACATCTCTACGGTAAAAACATATGACCCCTCACTCTCCAATGCAGCCTTCAGTGGTTTTGGTAAATGCTTGTGAGCTTCTGGAATTCTTACGCACCATACGACGCCGTCTTCATTCATTTTTGTCAAATCGTCTGTGGCAAAATGGAGAGCAACAAAGGGAGAATATGTCCAATCAAGCAATCGAGTTGGCAATCCATGATGTTGTGCAATCGTCAACCAATGCCAAAACGAATCACGTTCCACAACATCACGATGTGCATATTTCCTAAAGTTACGGAGCATATGCTTCTCCAATTGCTTGAAGCTTCCACCAAGGCGAATGAGTGACGTAGGAATAGACCACTTAGCATTAACCATGCCTCTAAATGCAAAAGATGAACGATGACGCTTGAGGTTATTGTCCCAATCCTCAGCATACAACTCATCAAGAATTTCAGTCCATGTTGCTGGTGTCGGCGCTTGTTTCATTCGTCTTCTTTTCTCCAACCAGTTATTATATAGTTACAAGCCTGCATCTATCGATAGATACACTCATCTACAGGTATATGCCTGCATCTACCCGTAGATGCCAATCTGGTATATACAGGTAGATGCTTCTTTATGCTCATAGCTTATCATTTGTCATCTATATGTAGATGCTTTTCCAGGGGTGTGCCCGCGATTTTACCATACTTGGCAAACCAGAGCCGCTTCCCGGGATTCCACCTTCCTCCTGCTGCTTTGGCTTGTAAGCGCATCGGGAGGTCTGCGGCTTCTATGCGCAGAGGCACAAGGGTGTCCGCACTATATCGCGGCGGAGACGGCGTCCATTCAGTCCTTTCGACGATCAACTCGACCGTCTTTAACCGCTGCCGCAACTCCGCATCGTATCTGAAACGAACGCACAGCAGGACCTCGCCGTACTTTTCCACGAGGTTCTTGGTTCCCCGCTGCCCCGGTTTGAGGATCAGCCGCGTTTTCACTTAACTCCTTCGGAAACAATAGCATAAGCTCTTTTAACCAATTCGAAAAACAGGATTTCGCGCTTCACTCGAAATGACCATATTGGTCGCTGGCATCGGATTTTTTCCCCGGTCAAGTACAAGGGCGGGCATATTTTCAGTTGATCATTCATTCTGTGCCCCAAGCGTAATTATACGGCTGGAATCTGTCCCTGTAACCCCCGCAAAAAGTAAGTTTTCCAAAAACAATACCATGCTTGTTTGCCATGTCAAAATTAGTCTATCAGGAGGTTACAGTATGGTCAAGCGAAAAATACAAACTAAAAAAAGATATTGACTAACTGTCGGAAATGGCTAAAATAAGTGACGATGCTGCCTATTCTACAAGATGTCTTGGCCAAGTTTGACGCGATTTTAAGAGAACGTGCTGTCCCCGCGCCCTTCCAAGCTGATTATCGGAAGTGGCTCCGGTACTATCTCGATTTTCGCGGCAAATATCAACTTCCGGATTCCCGGTCTGAACAGGTGCGTCTGTTCGTTGAAAAGCTGATAGAAAAGAATCAAACCTTAAAACAGCAAAAACAGACAGCGCATGCCCTTTCTCTCTTCTTTGAGATGCTGAATGCAGAGACATCGGAGGCAGCAACAACCCCCGTCGCCCCCTTTGTTAATGGGGAATATTCCACATCGTCTCAATACCGGGCAACCACAGAGGGATTGCCCCTACAGGTATCGGAGGCAGCAACAACCCCCTCCACCCCCTTTATTAAGGGGGAATCTTCCAAGCAGGCATCCGTTCATACCCTAAGGCACAGCTTTGCTACGCACCTTCTTGAAAGCGGCTATGACATAAGAACAATTCAGGAATTATTGGGTCACAGCAGCATCCAGACTACAATGATTTATACCCATGTTGCAACAAAGAATATCCTTGGTGTTCGGAGTCCTCTGGACAAATAATTTTGCATACCTGTACATCGTTAGTTTTTTTCGCAAAAGCTTACCACAACTGAAATCGGTTACATGCCTGATAAATTGAGACTGCTGGAAAACCTCAGGAAATTGTCATTGCGAGCAAAGCGAAGCAATCTCGCTTCTATATAAATCAGCAGGTTAAAGATTGCCACGTCGCTTCCGCTTCTCGCAATGACACCAAAGAGGGACTTTTTTAGGGCTCTCAAATTGCAATGTGATGTCTGTTATAATTAATGTGTTTATGAAAGAACGTCTTGATAAAATCCTTGTTGACAGCGGGCTTGTCAAAAGCAGGGAGCGGGCAAAGGCCTTGATAATGGAAGGCGCTGTCCTGGTTGACGGCGTTGCTGTTACAAAGGCAGGCGCAATGATAAACAGCGATTCTTCGGTTAGCCTTAAAAAAGAAGACATGCCTTATGTAAGCAGGGGCGGGCTGAAACTTAAGGCTGCCATAGATTTTTTCAATATAGACCTGAAAGACAAAACAGCAATGGACGTCGGCTCATCAACAGGAGGCTTTACAGACTGTATGCTCCAGATGGGAGCAAAAAAGGTCTATTGCATTGACGTAGGTTACGGGCAGATTGCATGGTCGTTAAGGAATAACCCAAGAGTCGTTCTTCTTGAAAGGACCAATGTAAGATACCTCGAGAAAGAAAAGATTCCGGATGTGATTGATATTGTAACAGCGGATGTCTCTTTTATATCCCTCACACAGGTTATTCCAGGAGTGGCAGAGTTTTTAAAAGATGGCGGGGAGATACTTGCGCTCGTAAAACCCCAGTTTGAAGTCGGAAAAGGAGAAGTCGGGAAAGGCGGCATTGTAAGGGAAGAAGAAAAAAGACTTCAAGCAGTAGAATCTGTTAGAATTAGCCTTGAAGATATAAGACTTCAGACAGCAGGCATGTTCCAATCACCTGTCACCGGGCAGAAAGGCAATATAGAGTATTTCTTATATATGAAAAAGGATAAATAACATGGAAGAACAAGAACAAAAAGCGTTAGGCGTTGACCTCTCGATTGCATCCAAGGAAATGATAGAGGCCTTGCTTGCAGAGGCAGTAGAGCCGGGTACATACGAAGAGATATTCAGGGCCAATACACAGAGACCGGAGATCATTAAGATATTAATTGAAAATCCTGATACCCCTGAAAATGTAAGAGAAGAAGCTGGAAAACTACTTCAGGTCCCTGTAAAAGCAGGCGGAGCTGTCAGGAAAACTGAAGAGACGCCGGAGGTGCATACACAGACCGTAATGCAGAAAGTGCAGAACCTGACTGTATCTGAACGCAGACTGCTGGCAATGAGAGGCGGACGCGAAGTAAGGTCTATACTGTTAAAGGATACAAATAAGCAGATCATGCTTGCTGTCCTTGATAATCCGAAGATCACAGAATCAGAAGTTGAAATATTTGCTCACTCACGCTCTATTCCTGACGACGCATTAAGGGCAATAACAAAGAACAGGGATTGGATGAAAAACTATGGTGTATTACTTGCGGTTATAACTAATCCCAAGACGCCTGCGGGAATTGCAATTCCGCTTTTGAGCAGTCTGAAACTGAAAGACCTTGCTACAATCGAAAAGAATAAAAATGTTGCGGAGGCGCTCCGTACGGGAGCAAAAAAACTTGTGCAGTCAAGAAAACCGCATTAAAACCGGCGCTGTCCGATATCCCTTTGATTTGACTTTTAGCGCAAATTCTTTTAAAGTTTAAAAGTTATATTTAAGTTAAGATTAAGGTTGAGAGAGAGGGATTTATGCAAAACTCTGCTATACAATTAATACTGCAGGCGGGCTATGTTGTTAAGGTTGTATTGCTCATTCTCATGTTTTTTTCCATTGTCTCATGGGCAATAATCTTTTATAAGTATCGTTACCTGTCAAAGGCAAGCAAAGAAACAGATATGTTCCTCAGGACATACAATGCGGGGCGTGATATAAAAGGCCTCTTGAGCGTTGCAAAAACTCTCAATCTAAGCCCTTTTGCGAATATATTCAAATATACATTTACAGAAGAAGTTCGTGACAGGGCTGAAATCAAAAGATTGCTCAGGAGATATGAGGCCCTGGAAACAGCCAAACTTGAGAAATACCTCAGCTTTCTTGCCACTACGGGTTCTACTACGCCATTCATAGGGCTGTTTGGAACTGTATGGGGGATAACGAATGCTTTCAGGGGAATAGGCGCTGCCGGGTCGGCATCCCTTGCAGTTGTTGCGCCCGGCATTGCAGAGGCATTAATAACAACAGCAGCAGGACTTGCAGCAGCAATCCCGGCTGTAATTGCATATAACTATTATCTGAGCAGGGCAAGGCAAGCGATTATAGAGATGGAGGATTTTGCAGAGGAACTGCTTGACTTCTTCTCACAGGGAGCTAAATGAAGACTGAAAGAAACAGGGGTGTTATGTCAGAGATAAATGTAACGCCGCTCGTAGACGTAATGCTGGTCCTGCTTATAATATTTATGGTTACAGCGCCGCTCCTTCAGCAGGGAATTGATGTAAACCTGCCAAAGGCAAAAGGCAAGGAGCTGCCTCCTGAAGAAAGAATAAACATTGTAATAAAAAGAGACGGGATTATTTATATGAATGATACCCCGATGTCTCTTTCTGATGTAAGGCAAAAACTTAATGCAATAAGCAAAGCGAACCCGAATATCTTTCTCAGGGCTGATAAGGATGTCCCGTATGGCCTTGTTGTTGAGGTCATGGCTGAAATAAAGGAGGCAGGGATAGAGAAGCTCGGGATGATAACCGAGCCGAAGATAAACATAGATGAGAAATGAAGGAACCCAGCCTTCAGATAACCGCAATTCTCTCGCTTGTGATACATATAAGTTTTTTCTTCATGGCGCTCATGCTGATGAAACAGTCAAGGCATTTTATTATGTATTCTCCATATATCGTCAGTCTTGTTAGCACAGAGGTTGCTGATACCGGCGCCCCGGGAAAAGGGGCTGCAACAGTGAGCGAGGAGGAGTCTGCTCCTCCGATGAGCCTGCCTTCGAAAACTTCAAAAAAACTCAGACCAGCTGATGATACGAAACAATATGCGGAAAACAGGATTGCAGCAATGGAAGCAACGAGAAAGGCAAAGAATATTTTAAAACTGAGGAATATCATTTCCATAAAAAGCTCCGGTGATTCAGAAGGAGACATAACCGGGATATCCGGGGCCGAAGAGAATGGAGAAGAAGGCGGCATGCTTGTCAGCTATGAAAAGAAAATAGGCCGGGAGATATGGCAGCACTACACAGTAATGCCGGAGATAAAAGGCAAGAATCTCGAGACAATAATTTCTGTAACAGTTATGCAGGATGGAACTATCAGGATAAACAAGGTCGAGAAGAGTTCCGGCAATATTATTTTTGACCGCTCTGTTTTAAAGGCTATCAGTAAGGCAAGCCCTGTTTCCAGGCCTCCGTATGAGGTGGAAATAGGGTTGAGGTTTACGCCGTGAAAGAAAAGTTTAAACAGTTTAAAAAGTTTAAAGTTCAACGTTTGAAAATATTTTTTCTACACGCTACACGCTACACGCTACACGCTGGAGTTTTTCTGCTGTTCACTATTCACTTTTCACTATTCACTGCTGCTGAGGCCAAGGTATACGTTGACATAACCTCTCCTGAAGTAAAAAAACTTCCTATTGCCATTCAGGAATTCAACGGGAAGGAAGGGAAAAATATTGCGGATATAATAAAAGAGGACCTTGATTTCACGGGTTTCTTTCTGTGCCTTGACAGGGCTATGTACATAGAGAGTTCTTTACAGGCGTTTAATTCCAAAAACTGGACCGTTGTTGGCGCAGAGGCTGTTGTAAAAGGAAATGTCAACGGAGAACAAAATCTTATAGTGACTGCATCATTCTATGATGTATTCGAGAGCAGAGAGCTATTCAAAAAAGAGTACAAGGGAGAAAAAGGTTCGGTAAGGCAGCTTGCTCATTCTATTTCGAATGATATATACAAACATATAACAGGAGAAAACGGGATATTCAGGACAAAGGTTGCCTTTGTTGCAGAGGATGAAGACAAAAAAGGGCTTTATATAATGGACTGGGACGGTACAGGGATTAAAAGACTGGGGATCAAGGGAGACTTTGTCCTCAGTCCCCACTGGTCAAAAGACGGCGCCAGACTTCTTTATTCTTCCGAGAGAGGTGGAAAATGGGGAATATATTTACTAGACTTTACAAAAATGACAGAAAGGAATATATTTGTAGCAAAGGGACTGAATATGACCGGCAACTTTTTTCCTGACGGAGATGAGATTATGCTTTCATCATCAAAGGATGAAACTTATGGCTTATACAGCCTGAGAATTTCTGAATCGAGACTAACAAGGATAACCTCAACGAGATGGATAGAGATTTCCCCTGCGGTCTCGCCTGACGGAAAGCTGGTTGCGTTCGTGTCTGACAGGGGGGGAACCCCTCAGATATATATAATGAGTAAAAACGGGTATGATGTAAGAAGGCTGACATTTGAAGGCTCGTACAATACCTCTCCAGGCTGGTCCCCTGGAGGGGAAAACATTGTCTTTGTCGGCAGGAGTTCCGGCAAACATCATATCTTCAGTATAAATCCTGACGGGGCAGGGCTCAAACAGCTTACAGACAGGGGGAATAATGAAGACCCTTCATTTTCTCCTGACGGAAGGTTTATAATATTCTCGTCTGACAGGGAAGGGGTAAACGGCATTTACATAATGAGAGCAAACGGAGAATCTCAAAAAAGGATAACACCTGCATGGTTAAGGGCCTTTGGCCCCCGGTGGGCGCCTAATTAATTAAAATCTGTAGAAGGAGGTTTTTATGAAGAGGTTTTTTGTATTAGTATTAGCTTTGGGATTTATCTTTGCGGGATGTGCTGAAAAACAGGCAGTAAAGCCTGAACAGCCGGCAACGCAGGAAACAGCTCAAAAGGCTGCTGCACCTGAACCGAAGGCAGAACCAGCACCGGTTGCAGCAAAAGAGGAACCTAAAAGGGTAGAGACAGTTCCGGTAACAGAGGTTGTCGAAACAAAACCCGGAGTAGTCGCAATTGAGAATATCCATTTCGATTTTGACAAGTACAACATAAGGGATGATGCAAAACCGGTGCTTCGGGGTGTATCAGACTGGCTCGTAAAGAGCAAGTCATCAAAAATGCTTTTAGAGGGGCATTGCGATGAAAGGGGCACAAACGAGTATAACCTTGCGCTTGGAGAAAGAAGGTCAAAGTCAACAAGGGATTATCTTGTATCATCAGGCGTGGGAAAAGACAGGCTTGACATGATAAGTCTTGGCGAAGAGCGGCCGCTTTGCAAAGAGCAGACTGAAGAGTGCTGGCAGAAAAACAGAAGGGTCCAATTTGTAATTAAAAACGCAGCTGAAGGCTCCAGAAAATAATGAAAAAGATTTTTTTAGTCCTATTATTGCTGGTTTCCGGATGCGCAACAACAGCTGATTTCGAGATGCTCAAGGCTGATATAAATCAGCTCAAGAAAGATTCTTATGACGCAAGGAAAGAGTCTTCTGAGCTAAAGGCAGATTTAGCTGAATTGAAAGCAGGTGCGGTTAAAGAAGAAGCCTTTAATGCTATAAGGGAGAGCGAGGCCTCGCTCCGCTCAGAGGTCTCGGGGATTTCAAAAGACCTCCAAACCATAACCGGCAGATTTGATGAGAACAAGTATTTTATTGATAAGTCTCTGAAAGATAAGTCTTCAGAAGTAGAGCTGCTCCGCCTGCAGATAACCGCACTTGAAACGCAAGTGAAGGAGTCACAGGGGGGAAAAAGGGCAGAAACAGACAGCAAGACAAAAGGCAAACAGGACATAAAGAAAGAAAAGAAGACTGAGCCGGATGAGGCAAAAACACCTGAGGCAAAGCCTGAAATAAAAGACCCTGCAAAAATATATGAGGCAGCCTACTCAACCTTCAAGGAAAAAAAATTTAAAGAGGCCAGAGAAAAGTTCGAGGCATTCCTTAAAGAATTTCCCAAGGACAGTCTTGCCGGCAACGCCCAGTTCTGGATAGGTGAGAGCTATTATGCTGAAGAAGACTATGCAGGTGCAATTGTCGAATACGATGCCCTGCTCAAGAACTATCCGAACAGCGAAAAAGCCATAGGAGCGCTTTTGAAGCAGGGATATGCATTTATCGAAATGGGCGATAAAAAAGCAGCCAAAGGGATACTCGAACAGCTGAGGGAAAAATATCCTAAATCTAAAGAAGCCGAGCTTGCAAAGAGAAAATTAGAGGACATGAACAAAAAAGGCAAGTAAAGAGGGCTCCTTGGATTTAGGTATGGATTCGTCAGAATGGACAGTTTGCATATACATCACAGGCAGATGCAGCTTTTACTGCATCTGCCTGCAGAGCTTAATGTAAGGCATATAGATATGTTCCGCCATGGCGCTTATAAATCAATAAGATTCGTCCATAGATAGCGCTTTAACATCTTAAGACTTTGCTGCATTTGTATTTTGATCCTGTTTTTGATATTATTTGATTAATATAGCAGCCTGGGAGGTTAGAATGCTATTTATAAGAATTATTATTTTGATTGTCTTTTTGATTCCGCCGGTTTTTTGCTATGCTGAAACAGAAGAAACAGGCGACGCGTCTATTGAAGATTTAAATAAAGCAATTGCCGCTAATCCAAAAAATGCAGATATATACTATAATCGTGGCCTTGCTCACGCCCAATCAGGGGATACAGCGGAAGCTATTAAGGATTTCACCAAGGCAATTGCATTAAACCCCAGGAATGCAGATGCCTACTATTACCGGGGGCGAGCCCATATTAAAAGCGGTCAGAATGATATGGCAATTGAGGATTTCAAGGAGGCAATCGAGATAAACCCGGATTATTATAAGGCCTACTATAATCGCGGACTTGTATATTACGGCAAAGGCTTGTATGACGAAGCAGTTAAAGATTTCGATAAAACAATCGAGATAAACCCCAAATATGCGGTTGCCTTTTACCATCGCGGCCTTGCTTATGCGTTGTCAGGTTACACCGAAAAATCAATAGATGATTTCCAGAAGGCCTGTGGCCTTGATTTAAAGGTTGCATGTAAAAAATTAAAATCTCTCCTTGGAGACAAGCAATCCAAGCCAATGATGCCGACGAAGCAGGACGAATAGGCATCCTTATATGGTGGGCGATGAGGGTATCGAACCCACGACCTTTCCCGTGTGAAGGGAACGCTCTACCACTGAGCTAATCGCCCGATTACAAACTACAAATTACAAGAAAGCATGATAGAGTATCTGAGCGGTTTTATTTTGCCGATATTCTGACAGCAAATTTAAAGACAAAGAGGCAAAATACCTCGGAGCGTAGCGAGAATGAGCGAAGATGCTGTATCTTGCTTTCTTAGCCATTACTTATTCTTCTTTCCTGTCTGTTAACGCAGCAATTCCCGGAAGCTCCTTGCCCTCAAGCAATTGCAAAGATGCCCCGCCGCCTGTTGATATAAAAGATATGGCGTCTGATACGCCTGCCCTGTGCACGGCCAGATCAGTATCTCCGCCGCCCACTATTGTAAGGGCATATGCGTCAGACACTGAATGCGCAATCGCAAAAGTGCCTCTCGAAAAGGCATCCATCTCGAATACGCCCATCGGACCGTTCCATATTATTGTCTTTGCATCCTGAATTGCCTCTGAAAAGAGTTTGGCTGACGCAGGTCCGATATCAAGAGCTCTCCAACCCTTGGGAATCTCCTGTGTTGTAACAAGTTTGGTCTCGGAGCCTGCCTCCATGCTCTGTGCTATCACACTGTCAACAGGAAGATAAAACTTTACATTATTCCTTATAAGCTTTTTCCTTAGCATATCTGCGAATTCGAGCATCTCTGTCTCTACCAGAGAATCACCCACCTCATATCCCATAGCCTTTATGAAAGTATATGCCATGCCGCCGCCTACTATGACCTTATCGACCTTATCAACAAGATTTTCGAGGACTCCTATTTTGCCGGAGACCTTTGCCCCACCGAGTATGGCAACAAAAGGCCTGACAGGATTCTGAACCGTGCCTTTAAGATATTCTATTTCCTTCCTGAGCAGAAAACCTACTGCCGAGGGAAGAAACCTTGCAATCCCGACAGTTGAGGCATGCGTCCTGTGTGCAGCTCCGAAGGCGTCATTCACAAAGTAGTCAGCAAGTTTTGCGAGCGCCTTTGCAAATTCCTCGTCATTTTTTTCTTCGCCGGGATGAAATCTCAGATTTTCAAGCAACAGGACATCGCCTTCCTTCATCTTAGAAACAAGGCCCTCGACCTGAGGGCCAATACAGTCCTGAGCGAAAATGACTTCCTTGCCCAACAGTCTCTGAAGTCTTTTTGCAACAGGAGCAAGCGTGAACCGCGGGTCAACTTTTCCCTTTGGCCTTCCAAGGTGAGAAGCGAGTATGACCTTTGCTCCTTCGTCTATTGCATAGTCTATGGTAGGCAGCGTTGAGCGGATCCTGCGATCATCAGTGATACTGAGATTATCATCGAGAGGCACATTATAATCAGCCCGTATGAATACCCTTTTGCCCTTGATATTCAACTCTTCAATCGTGAGTTTGTTCAATATGTCCTTTATAGGGACAGGATTGCCATTACTCTTTCTCGCCATAACGACTAACTCCTTTTTGTAAGATATATTATCAGGTCGCGCACACGTGAGCTGTAGCCGGTTTCGTTGTCATACCATGAGATGACCTTTACCATCCTGCCTTCGAGCACCTTTGTGACAGTTGCGTCAACAATAGAAGAATGTGCATTGCCGTTAAAGTCTATTGATACAACAGGTTCCTCTGTGTATTGCAGAATCCCCTTCATTTTGCCCTCTGCTGCCTTTTTAAATGCTGCATTCACTTCTTCTGCCGAGGTATCTTTTTTAAGTTCAGCCACAAGGTCAACAACAGAGACATTCGGAGTTGGAACTCTTATTGCCATGCCGTCAAGTTTTCCTTTAAGGTCCGGAAGCACTAATCCGACTGCCTTTGCAGCTCCGGTTGTCGTCGGTATCATATTAACTGCAGCAGCCCTGGCCCTCCTGAGGTCTTTATGCGGGAGGTCGAGGATTCTCTGGTCATTGGTATATGAATGTATTGTCGTCATTAATCCTCTGACTATGCCGAATTCCTGATGAAGCACTTTTGCAACAGGCGCAAGGCAGTTTGTTGTGCATGATGCGTTGGAGATTATCTTGTGTTTTGACGGGTCAAGTGTTTCTTCGTTAACTCCCATGCAGACAGTAACGTCAGGGTCTTTGGCGGGCGCTGATATTATGACCCACTTTGCCCCGGCAGTAAGATGCTTTGAGGCAGATGCCTTATCCGTAAAGAGTCCTGTTGACTCAAGGACAACGTCAACCCCAAGGTCTTTCCATGGCAGTTTCTCAGGGTCTTTGACCGCAAGTATTTTTATCTCTTTTCCATTTACAGTTATACCATTATCAGTTGCCTTTACATCTGCATTGAATATGCCATGTACAGAATCATATTTAAGCAGATGCGCAAGTGTTTTTGAATCTGTGAGGTCATTTATTGCAACAACCTCAAAATCCTTATATCCCATGCTTTGCCTTAAAAAAATCCTTCCGATCCTTCCAAAACCATTAATTGCTACTTTAACTGACATCTGAGCCCTCCTTTTTATTAGCCTTTAGCTGCTAGCTGTAAGCTATCAGCCAAGAGCTGAAAACTAAAATTTATTTATAACCAATCCTGTAAGAAGCTTTGGATAAAAATATGTGGACTTTGGCGGCATGCGCACATCTGAAAGGGCGACCCTTTCAACATCCTCAACCTTTGTAGGGTTCAGGAAAAAAGCAGCGTCATAAAGCCCATTTTTTACTCTATCCATCGTTTCTTTTATATTCATCTCATATCCTATATCGGTAATCTTGAGCAGTTTCTTAAATATTAGTTCATGGAGCACAGTAACATCAAGCCCTCTTAAGGCAGGATGTAAATCATCAAGCCCGGCTCCTTTGTGTTTCAGGATATACTGCTTGCGGTTGTTGTGCTGATAAAAACCAATGGCATGTTCATATCCGGCTATGCTGTCTTCCACTTTTTCTGACAACGAGAGCTCTTCTACATTAAAGTATTCAGATAAAATTTTTACCGGATTTTCAGGTATGCCCTTTACAAGCCTGTGGGCAGGAAGTATTGTCAGTCCTTCGTCTGATATGTTTGCAAGAAACATAAGAACGTAATCCCATGGATTACTCTCTGCGCTCTGCTCTCTGCTCTCTGCTCTTTGCTCTTTCTGAAACTCAAGCGCTGTCTCATATCTGTGATGTCCGTCAGCAATAAAAATTGCCCTGTCCTTAAGGTCGTTTTTTATAGCCTCTATATTTTTTTTATCTTCTATAATCCAGAGCCTGTGTATTGCTCCGTCAGTGTCTTTAGCTTCAATGTAGGGTTTCTCCCTGCCCGTCACTCTCTTTATAACTTCTGACGCCTTTTTCTCAGGGCTGTTGTAAAGTGAAAAGATCGGGCTTATATTTGCGTTACATGCCCTCATGAGATCCAATCTGTCAGCCTTTGGCTTGGAGTGAGTGCACTCATGAGGATGTATATTGCCCTTGCCGAGCTCTTCGAGCCTTACAAGACCAAAGAAGCCACTGAGCTTTTTAAGTTCCCCTTTAATTTTATACTCTATCTCATGGGCATAAAAACCCGGGGTATTGCTCCTTGCCAATACGCCTTCCTTAATCCATAAGTTAAAAAATGCAGAAGCCCTTTTATATTTGTTCTCTGATCCATTATCTCCGGCAAGTTCTTTGCCGAAATCAATCCTGACAATATTGTACGGGCTTTTGTTGTAAAGCTGCTCTTTGTATTCGGGCGTAATAATATCGTAAGGAGGGGCAACGGTATCCTCTCCGGAAACCTTGGACACATTGTAGAGAATTCCTTTGAAAGGAATAATTTCAGCCATTTCACTCCGATTGTCTGCACGAATGTTTCGTGAGAAAAAAGTTCTAAAAAGACTAAATATCATAGCACAGGATATTATCGAATTGCCATATTTACTCTTTGATATTACACTTATATTGATGAAAGGCATTGCATTGTGGATAACAGGGCTTCCCGGCAGCGGGAAAAGCACCCTTGCGGACGAAATAAAAAAGGCATATCCGGGCTTTATTGTATTAAGGATGGATGAGTTCAGAAAGATTGTTACGCCAAAGCCGGCATATTCAGATGAAGAAAGGGATATTGTCTACAGGGCGCTTGTATACCTGGCAAAGATTATGACGGAGAATGGGCATGATGTAATCATAGATGCAACAGGGAATCTCAGAAAGTGGAGAACACTTGCAAGAAAGCTTATACCAAAATATGGGGAGATATACCTTAAGTGCCCCCTCGAAGTCTGCGTAAAAAGGGAAAAGAATAGGATAGTGACCCGCAAAGCGCCAAAAGGCATCTACAAAAAAGGCGCCAAAGGCTGGCCTGTGCCGGGTGTCCGGGCGCCCTATGAAGAGCCTGAAAAGCCGGAGCTTGTGATAGAGACAGGCAAGGTGTCTGTCAGGCAAAGCATGGGGATTATCAAAAAGTTGATATCCAGACTCTCACGGTAGAAACTTTTTCTGCACTGTCATGATGCCGGCAGGGGAATGTGGTATCGAATGTCCTCTGATTTACAGCATCTTTTCATCTGCCTTTTCTCCCTTGAAATTCCTGTGCTTGAGGGGGTATGATTGAGGGGAAAATTTTGTGAGGTATAATGAAAGCACTGATTCCTGTCGAGATGATCGAAAAAAAGATTCTGATGATCCGTGGAGAAAAGGTTATGCTGGATGCTGACCTGTCAGAGCTTTACGGGGTCACGACAAAGAGGCTCAACGAACAGGTGAAAAGGAACATGGATAGATTCCCTGTGGATTTCGCTTTTCAGTTGACCACTGAAGAATGGGAAAACTTAAAGACACAAAAGGACGAATCGAACCGGTCGCAAATTGCGACCGGTTCACAGAAGCACCGCGACCCTCGTTTCTTGCCGTGGGTCTTTACCGAACACGGCGCGATTATGGCTGCTACTGTCTTGAACAGCAAGCAGGCAGTAGCAATGAGCGTTTATGTTGTCAGAACGTTCATTAGTCTTCGCCAGATGCTTGCAACACATAAAGACCTTGCGCGGAAACTGGAGGAGATGGAGAAAAAATATGACTCACAGTTCAAGGTTGTATTCGATGCAATAAGAGGGCTCATGGCTCCTCCGGAGACGAAGAAAAGAAAAATCGGATTCGAGGTCAGGGAGCGCAGGGCGAGATACGGAACATCCGGGCGGAAAAGACCGCGTTAGGTTAACATCTTTAACTTCCTCACTTCCCCGCTTCTACTCTTCTGCGTTTTGACCCTCTGTTTCAAGCTGCCATGATGCTGGCAGAGGAATTCCGCAAATTTCGAAAACTTCATAATTGGACTACGAGTAGAAATACGCATTAAACGTTCCCGCTTGTGCGCTTGCTTGCTCCCGAACATACTTGTTATAATGCGGCAGGTTTTGGGAGAGATTAATTAAGAGGATAAATGGAAGTCAAAAAACAAGACCAGCCTCCAACAACTATCCATGTCCCCCGCTTATTTGTGCCTCATGGGTTAACAATTACGGTTGATGAGCATGGCTTACCTATGTTCCCAGGACAGTTTTATACAAATATAGATCAATCTGGATGGGAGAAATGGCAGGAAGATGCATGTATAGTTCTTCTTGGCGAGCCTGGCATTGGCAAGTCCACTGAATTTGGATTTCACCATCAACGATTAAAGAGCCAAAAACAATATTCATTTCTTTTTAAAATAAAAGATTTTTATTCTGGTTGTACATTAGATGAGTTGCTTCCATCAGATGAAATTGAACATTGGAAGGAATGGAAAAACAGTGAGAATTCTTTTGCCCATGTTTTCCTGGATAGTTTAGATGAAGCCCGTCTTGACTATGAGCCAGTTCTAAAGGAACTCACAAGACAAATAAAAACTACCTTGCCAATAAACAGGCTTAAATTGCGTTTGTCGTGTCGAATCAGAGATTGGAAAAATATTACTGATGAAACTGTGCTTAAAAGGTTATTTCCCGACAAGACATCTAATATTGCCGTAAAAAAGAATGACATTACAGTTCTCGAACTATTAGGTTTGCATCAACAGGCAATTGCTGAGATAGCTAAAAGCAGCATTATTGATGCTGACAATTTTTTTGAAAAGGCAATAGACTTTAAGATAATTCAATTGTGTTCTCATCCGCTTCTATTAAAATTTCTGCTTGATGAATTCAAAGAAACTAAAATTTTAGCATCTACAAAAACAGAGATTTATTCGAAAGCAATTAAAAGAGCGCTCGCAGAAGATAATCCAGTTCATGGAGAAGCCAAGAAAACAACGACGCCGTTGCAGCGGCAGGGGATAGCTTCAAAGATTGCTTTTCTCAGCATAATTAGCGGCTTGGATACTTTATATGTGCCTGATGTTGATCGTCCGGCAAAACAAAATTGTATGGATTGTTCTCTGACTGAAGAATCAAAGGATGTTTTGTTGGAAACGCTGAATACTACAATTTTCACTGGTGCAGGAGTTTCTGAATTTAGATTCAACCATAGAAGTCTTGCAGAATTTTTAGCGGCTGACTTTTTAAATAAAAAAATGCTCAAAGGCATGCCGTTTTTTAAGATTCGTCCGTTACTCTTTACTGTAAATAGTGGCATCCCAACGCCATTACGCGGAACAGTGTCTTGGCTTTCGGCATTTAATAAAATAGTTAGAGATGAATGTTTGAAATACGATCCTTTGGTAGTTTTAGAAGGAGATTTGGCCTCTTATGATATTGGAAGCAAGGAAGCAATAATAAGGACTTTAGCCGATAAATTTAGCGATAGACAGTGGCAAAGAGCAGTGAAAGATTTTGGCGAGCTGGCAACTGGTTGCAACGAAGAATTATTAAAGAATTTACTCTCTTCCGATAACAGTCAAGCTGTTCGCATGATGATATTGGACATAATTGAACAAGGCAATGTTTTTACATTATATGATGTTATGTTAAATATTTCGTTGGATGAAAATGAGGACTATTATTTGCGCATACATGCAGCTTCATCGGTAGCTCGCAAGGGGTCAGATGAACAAAAAAACAGTTTGAAGATTATACTAAAACAGGATATTAAGAATGACCCCGACGATGAGCTAATTGGGATTATCCTTTACTATTTATATCCTAAGTTTGTTACTACAACAGAGGCAATTGACAGCTATCATCTTCCTCAAAACGAGAATTTGTTTGGGATGTACATAAGATTTTGGGAAGACAGCTTTGAGAAAAATATTGCGTCTGCTGACCTTGAAATAGCCTTAAGGCTTTTTTACCAGCGAATTATCGAAAAGGAAAGGGATTTTTGGTACGATTACAAAAATCACTTTCTCCCTGAATTATTTTCTCGGTTATTTTCAAATTATCTTTCCTCAACGAAGGATATAAAAATTGAATCTATTGCCCCATACCTACGAGTATTGTCAGACTACTATAGTGTACGGCATGTCTCTGATAAGAAGGCATTGGAAAATATTGAAAGGTGGTTGGCGAATAAGCAAGACATTAAAAAGGAGCTGTTGCTATTAAGTTTAAAAAACAATACTCCAACAGAAACTAACAAATTCAGTTTGTGGAAAAACCTTCCATTCCCCAGCGATTCTTTATTGGCAGAAGATTTTGAGTGGCTATATCAAGAGGCCGAAAGTTGTAGCGATATATGGCATAAACACGCTTTTTTTAATCTTTTGTGCAGAGCTTGGGCTATCGGTAATTTTTTGCCAACCGAACGATTTGAACAAATGGCGGCTTTTGTTCAAAAATGCGAACCGTGTAAGGACGAATGGAAGCGCCTTTTAGTTGGTGATATAGATAGTGAAACTCAAAGCTGGAAAAAACGTCAACATGAAAGAGAACAGCAGGAAAAGGCAGATGAAGAAAAGTCGCTGCAATGGGTAGCCCAGAATATAGATGAAATCAAAAATGGGAATTCAAAGCTATTAATATATCTTTCGAGTATGATGAGTAAGACGGATATATGGCAACCTAAATTCTCTATTATCGAGGCTGATTTTGGTAGCGAGGTTAGATCTGCATCTGAAGAAGGTTATTCAAAGGCGTGGCAAAATGCATCTATTAAGGGTATGGATTACTTAAACGCTTCTGGTGATATTCCGTGGAAAATAATAATGTTATCTCACGCACTTGAAAGTGAATGGGATTCTAAGAAGATTGATTGGGGTGTAGCAACTGCAGCGCAAGTTGAGGCTGCTACTGTTATTGCCATAAGATATCGCCAGTCACTTCCGGCTTGGTTCGAATCTTTATATTTGAAAAAGCAAAGCATAATAAAAAATATTTTAAACCGCTTTCTTTCTTATGAAACCACGTCAGCTTTGGAGCATCCCGACTTGTGCGGGAAATTGCAATATGCAGAGGTATTAAAAGAAGAGTTTTCACAATATGTTGTTGATTATTTGCTTTCTAACCAATTGCCAAAAAACACTATTGCTCTTAAGTTGCTATTATCTGTGGCAATAAGACAACATGATTCTAAATTTTTGGATTACGTAAAGAAAAAAGCTCAGGAAGATACGTTTTACAGAGAATTAAACCTTGACAAGAATATTTCTGTAAAGATGTCCTTTCTTGCGGCGTGGTGGCATTTGGATTGGCAGAGTGCATGGAAATATTTAATAGACAATATGTTTATCGGAACGAGTAAAAATAATAATATCCTTATATTTGTAGGAAGCATTAGTAAGATATGCGGTAAGCTTGGGTATCGTATGACGCGGTGGCCCTATGCTATGGACGTAGAAGCAAACATTAGCCTCGTCCCTTTTCTTTACGAAGCAATATCGCCTGATGAAGACCATGAAAGATTAGGGGTACACAAAGTCGATGAACGAGAAAGCATGACGCGGCTGCGCAATGATATAGTTGAACACATTTCAACCACTGAACCGTCACGTGCAAGAAAAGCTTTTCAAGAGTGGGTTAAAAATCCATTGTTCAATAAACATAAAAATTGGTTTTTAAGCATTATTGATAATTTAGAAAGACGAATTATAGATGAGCAATGGCAACCTGTTTCCGCTGAAGATGCTGGGAAAGTTATTTTAAAAGATGCACAAATATTACGAAACTCTAATGATTTGTTTATGTTGCTGACCCATATTCTTGATATTGAGATGAGGAAATCTTTATCTGAAGACGCGAGTCTCGTCCCACTACTATGGGAAGGCACAAAAAAAGAAGGTAGAATTCCAAAGGATGAAAAACCCTTACAGCAAGTCTTGGCGAACCAGCTTAGACACTTATTGAGAGGGACTGAAGCTTTGTTTGCAAGAGAACCAGAAGTATTCGACTCTAAGAAACCAGACTTTAGAGTGAGTGCTGCTATTCCAGAACTCGGCAGTATTCATGTCGAGATTGAGGTAAAGCAGGCACATGCAGATGATCTTTGGAATGCGCCAATAGAACAGCTTTTAGAAAAATACATGAAAGAGACTAATTATGGAATTTATTTAGTTGGCTGGTACGAAGACAAAGTAAAACCTCATCCAGAAACAGGAGAAACTTTTGCAGATTTTGTTCAGTTGCAGAAAGCTCTTCAATCTTATGTTGATGGAAAACTATCTGAACAGAATAAGAAAATCGCTGTTTTTGTTTATGACGTTGGCGTTTGATACAAAAGGTCTGAATAAGGACCGCCTTGATTATTGAGCTTCTATCGACGAGGTTATATCGAGGTTGAACCTCAATAGACCTTTGCAAACATTCCCTCTTGCCCCCAAAAACTCCTGTAGCAGGAAGGGTATCTATCCGGGCTATCAATATCGCAGCAACTTTTGTTATCCAATAATGCTTTTATGGCTTGACCTTGAAGGCGATCCTGATTAAAAGCATATCCTTGCAATAAAAAAATCAGCTCCCAACTTTTCATTAATTATGGTATTATATTTCATGCTAAATTTAGTATTAGAAAGGATATGATAAAAGATGTCTATAAGTATTACTGAGGATATTAAGACAGTCTCTGATTTAAAGAAAAAAACAGGAGATATCTTTAAGCAGCTTCACCGCACAGGCAGGCCGATAATTGTTACAGTCAACGGCAAGCCTGATGCTGTGCTGATTAATGTTGAGGTCTTCGAGAAAAAACTCAAAGCGCTGAATCTGAGCGCTCTGATAGCAGAGGCCGAAACCGATGTGAAAGAAAGACGCACCAGGCCGGTGCGGGAATTCTTAAAGGAGCTTAAGCGGAGTGCAAAGGCATAAAGTTGAGATTACCCGTATAGCAGAGGCTGACATTAAGGATATTTTTGATTATATTTCAACGGATAACAAGGCAGCAGCAATCCGATTGATTGATGAAATCGAACGACAGATAGAGACACTGGAGACATCCCCTATGCGCTGCGCTGTTATCCCGGAAGCACACGAATTGGGCGAAAAATACCGGCACCTTATCTATGGCAATTACAGAACAATCTTCAGAATAGATGGGTCACGAGTAATTATAATGCGTGTTATACACGGAGCAAGGCTGCTTGACATGCAGATACTTGAAAGTTAAACCTGATTTAAATCATATCCCTCCATCAAAAAATCAGCCCCCATCTTTTCGTTAATTATGGTTTAAAAGGTAATGTTTCGGCTGTCTTTGCGAGGTTGGTTATTGATTAGCAAGCTTTTCTATAATTGCTATTACTTTTGCTTCTTCAAAAGGCTTTAGAATATAATGATTTGCCCCTGCTTTTAAGCACTCCTTTACTCTATCAAGTGAATCAAGAGCGCTTACCATTATGATTTTGACGTCTTTATTTAAAGAGCGAAGCATCCTGAGAGTTTCTACTCCTCCAAGTTGTGGCATAATTATATCAAGCATTACTATGTCAGGGGAAAGGCTGCTAAACAATTTTATGGCCTCCGCACCGCTGCCGGCTTCTCCTATAACATTGTACTTATTTTTTTCAAGAAGCTCCCTTAGCGATTTCCTTATGGCCTGAGAGTCGTCAACAATTAATATTTTATTTTTCAGCATTTTGCTATTTTATCACAAGGGCCTATTTTATATCCCGGGTAACTCGAAGCAATTCCTCAACTGTAGTTATTCCAGCGATTACTTTTTTTAGGCCATCAAATCTCATGTCTTTAAACCCGGTTTTTGCGGCTTCTTCACGTATTATGCCGACAGATGCCCTGTTAACTATCAACTCCCTGATTTTTTCATCTACGACAAGAATTTCATGTATTCCTGTTCTTCCCTTGTACCCAGTGTGTTTGCAATTATCACAGCCAGCCCCCCTGTAGAATTTGATGCCTTCAATCTGGGTATTTAACCTTACCGTATTTAATTCTGCCTTTGACGGCGAATATTCCTCTTTACATTTAGGGCATATTTTTCTGACAAGCCTCTGGGCAAGGATGCCAAGCAGAGAAGGCGAAAGAAGAAACGGTTCAATCCCCATATCAATAAGTCTGGTTATTGAACTGGGGGCGTCATTTGTATGGAGCGTACTGAATACAAGATGGCCGGTTAAAGCCGATTCCGCAGCGATAGCGGCAGTTTCCGGATCCCTGATTTCCCCAATCATTATTACATCAGGGTCCTGTCTCAAAATAGATCTTAATGCATTTGCAAAGGTCAGATCTTTTTTAGGATTAACCTGTACCTGATTTATAATGGGCAGCTGGTATTCAATAGGATCTTCAACAGTTATAATATTCTTTTTTACAGAATTTATTTCATTAATAGCTGCATAAAGCGTTGTTGTTTTGCCGCTGCCTGTAGGGCCGGTAACCAGTATAATCCCATAAGGCTCTTTAATAAGCTCAAGAAACGTATTATAATTCCTCTCTGAAAAACCAAGATCTTCAATGCTCACTTTGACAGACTCTCTGTTGAGAAGCCGCAAGACTACTTTTTCACCATGATAGGCAGGCAACGTAGAAACCCTTATATCAAACTCTTTGCCGCCTATTTTTAGTTGTATCCTTCCATCCTGTGGTTTTTGACGTTCTGCAATATTAAGAGCTGAAAGGATTTTTATCCTTGATAAAATACCCGGATGCATCCTCATTTGAAAAGTAGTATGTTCCTGCAGAATACCATCTATCCTGAATCTTACAGACAGATTAACAGGGCCGGGCTCTATGTGAATATCACTTGCCCCATCCTCAACAGCCTGCAGCAAAACATTGTCTACAGTTTTTATAGTAGAAAGTTCAGCGCCGGCTATATTTAGTTCATCGAGCTCCGAGCGGCTTATCGAAGCAAATCCGGCTTTATCCAATTGTTCAGAAATATCAGGCGCCATCTTTTTTGAATAATATCTCTCAATTGTCTTGGAAATCTCTGAATTGGTAGCTATAACAGACACAAGCTTGCAGCCAGTTTCTGAACTGACAACATCCATGTCCAAAAGGCTAAAATTAGTTGGGTCTGCAATAGCAATGGTTAGTTCTTCTCCGATTTTAAAAAGGGGGATAATGTTGAATCTTCTTGCCATGGATTCCGGGAGAAGATTCAGCGCCTCTGGCTTTATGCGAAGCCCTTCAAGGAGCATTACAGGAAGATCAAATTGTATGCCGAGTGCCTTGGTGACATCTTCCTCATTTACATAACCAAGTTCTATTAAGTAACGGCCTATTCGTTTCGCGTCTAAGCCGTGTTTATTTTGCTCGGCGAGGGCTTTTTCAAGCTGGTTCGGATTTATTATGCCTTGTTCAATGAGTATCTCTCCAAGCCTTAGCCTTAGATTTAATTTTTCAGCGCCCATTATTTTTCTTTTTTGTTCTTATCGCTGTTATCAGAACCAAACATGCTGTCTATCGCGTCTTGAGATAATTCTTCAGTATCTTTTATTTCTTTTTTCTTTTTTTTCTGAGGGCTTCCATCTACCAGTTCACTGATATCATCTGCGGAATACTTACCAGATTTAATATCAGCCATTTGTGGTGCTAACCCCTCTTTCTCCGCCGGCGTCTTCAATTCTGCGAGGTTGGCACCGCAGCCCCCGCAGTATTTATCCGCCAAGGCATTGCCAAATCCGCACCTTGAACAAACATGAGCTATGTGAGAACCACATTCCCCACAGAATTTTCTTCCTTCAGAATTCTCTGCAGAACATTTAAAGCATCGCATATGTTACCTCTATAGATTATTTTACCAGAAATTTTACTTTAAACAAGAATATTCATGCCGGTCTCTGTCAAACCTTCGGAGGGTCTGTCCTTAAAAGCATCTGTGGCGCCATTCCTTTGGCACACCTGATAGTCTGATTTAAATCATATCCCTTCGGCAAAAAATCAGCTAAGATATTAATAGAAACATTCACAAAATGTCATTGCGAGGAACAAAGTGACGAAGCAATCTTAAAAGAAGAGATTGCCACGCTGCGCTCGCAATGACAATAATTGAAGGGCTCAGAATGACAGACGGGGGATATTCTCATGGAAAAGATTGACCGTTCGTATTTAAGGTATATAAGATACGCTGTCCAGTGGGGCATATTCTTTTTTCTTATTTATGCAGGATATAAATTTTATGTCTTTATTGAACATTTTATCTCTCCTGACACTAATCTGTCCCCTGAAACCATTTTATCTCTGCGTTTCCCCTCTGTTGAAGGATTTCTTCCAATTGGCGCTCTGATGGCATTCAAGCTATGGGTCACCACAGGCATATTCGACAGAATCCATCCGGCAGGGCTTGTAATATTTATTGCAGCTGTCTTTATGGCATTATTGCTCAAAAAAAGTTTCTGCGGCTGGATATGCCCTGTCGGAGCATTGTCAGATGTTGTCTGGAAGCTCGGCAGAAAGATATTCGGCAGGAATTTTATAATGCACAGGTATGCTGATTACCCTTTAAGGTCTCTGAAATATATTCTGCTGCTGTTTTTCATTTATATAATCGTCATAAAAATGCCTTCCTTTGCGATTCTAAGATTTCTTGAAGGAGATTACTATAAGGTCGCAGATATTAAGATGCTCTATTTCTTTACGAGGATGACAACGCTGACTTTTGTGACGCTGTTAATATTGTTTATCGGCTCGATATTTTACAAAAACTTCTGGTGCAGATATCTCTGCCCTTACGGAGCTTTGCTCGGACTTTTAAGTTTTTTCAGCCCGTTGAAGATAACAAGAAATAAGAACGCATGCATTGACTGCGGCAAATGCTCAAAGAACTGTCCTGCGCTTTTGCCTGTAGATAAAAAAATCAGGGTCAAATCTCCTGAATGCACAGGCTGTCTTACGTGTGTTAGCCATTGCCCTGCAAAAGGAGCGCTTGATATTGCATTTACAAAAAAGAAAGTTTTGAATCCGGTATTATTTGCAGTATTGGTTGTTGTCCTGTTTTTTGGGACAATAGGAAGTGGCATGATAACAGGCAAGTGGCATTCAGCGACCACACTGGAGGAGTACAGGCATATAATCCCTGAGGCGTCAACGCTCGAACATCCGTAGACAGACCTGCATAACCATAAAACAGATTATGCCTATTTTATATATTTAACTACTATATCACCAACCTCAGTAGTTGAATGTCCCATTTTTCCTGCCGCAAGGCTCTTTAGATGTTTTCCGGTGACAGTCATGGCCGCATTCTCTATTGCCTTGCCTGCCTTGTCTTCTCCCAGATATTCAAGCATCATCCCGCCGGCACATATTGCAGCCAAAGGGTTAATGACATTCTTGCCTTTATATTTTGGAGCGGACCCTCCGATTGGTTCAAACATCGAAACACCCTGAGGATTTATGTTTCCTCCTGCGGCAATGCCCATGCCCCCCTGTATCATTGCTCCAAGGTCAGTGATGATATCCCCGAACATATTGTCAGTGACAATCACATCAAACCACTCAGGATTTTTTACAAACCACATTGTTATTGCATCAACATGCGCATAATCTGCTTTTATATCAGGATATTCTTTTGCAACTTCATAGAATGCCCGCTCCCACAGGTCGAATGCAAACGTAAGAACATTGGTCTTTCCGCAGAGAGTAAGTTTTTTCATCTTATTTCTCTTCCTGCAGTATTCAAATGCATATCTTATGCAGCGCTCAACACCCTTCCTTGTATTTATGGATTCCTGCACAGCGACCTCGTCAGGGGTGCCTTTCTTCAGTACACCTCCGGCGCCTGCATATAATCCCTCTGTATTTTCCCTCACTACAACAAAGTCTATGTCCTCGGGCTTTTTATCCTTTAAAGGACAGTCAACACCCGGATAGAGCTTTACGGGCCTCAGATTAATGTATTGGTCAAGCTCAAACCTTAATCTTAAGAGTATTCCCTTCTCAAGAATCCCGGGCTTAACATCAGGATGCCCTATTGCTCCCAGATATATTGCATCATGCTTTCTGAGTTCAGAAACTGCATTTTCAGGCAGGATCTCGCCTGTCTTTAAGTATCTTTCTCCGCCATAGTCATAATATTTAAGGTTGACCTTGAACCTGAATTTCTCCGAGGCCACGTTCAATACCTTAATGCCTTCAGCTATGACCTCAGGCCCGGTCCCGTCTCCGGGAATGACTGCAATGTTGTAAGATTTCATGATTAATCTCCTTAACTAACCTCCGGATATTATACGAATTTGTATCGCAGAAAAACAATTCTAATCTCCCGCCCTCTGCCAGATGGATGATGTTCATAGTTTTTTTTATTACTTTCATCTATCCCCAGAAAATCCCTGTGGGGTCTTCATCTATCTCAAGTAAGATTTTATCTATATCTTTCGTTGAATCAATATCATAATATTCATGCCATTTATCATTTCTGTCAGCGCAGTAAAGCGTCCATTCTCCTGTCTTTTCATCAAACCTTATCTGAGCAATAGGCATGGAAGTCCATTCTTTCATATCAGGACGCCACGGGGCCCTATTTTCAAAAATGGTCACGCTGTTGCCCCTTATTTTATATGACAGGTTCACCTTATCAAGCACATGCGCTGGAACTCTCTTTTTGCAGAATTCATCAACTTTCTTTTCAACAAGTGTTTTTACTAAAACCGGAAGCGGCATATAAACCTCCTGATTAATTTTTATAAAAAATGTAAAGATATTACGCCACTAACTCCCTTGTGAAAGCCCGCTGCATGAGGCTTTGGAAAAGTTCATCAAGTTTTTCCCTGCTCTCTGTCTCGTCTTCTCTGCTTTTCGGAAGGATTCCCGACGCGTTTCACTTGCGGGAATGACGACTTATCCTTTCGCTGTGCAGGAGAATAAAATGGCAAAACCTTCTGCATATTACTTCTCACTTTCTATCAGTCCGGTTATTTCTCTGAGGACTTCTTCAAGAGAGGGCATCTTGGCAGGCAGTAATTCTTCAGGGGTATGTTTATGTTCTGAATAGGTTGATAATTTTTTTGCTTGCGGGTCTAAGGCGTTGTCATATCTGAAGATAAGGGTATTGCCTTTTGATAAAAAATTATAGCCATACTTAAGGATATTAACACCTTCGGATTTAAAGACTACAAATTCCTTAAAATGCAGTTTGGCGCTATTTGTGAAAATAATTGTTCCGGTTATAAATGCCGCATTGGGGGGACGTTCTTCAAAGGCAAGATTTTGAAATTCTATAAAAGGATTAGCTGAGAGGACATCAAAAATTTCATTCAGGTAGTCTTTTATTTGCATATCTCGACTGATTCAAGTTCTTTTAATTCAGCTTCGATATGTTTTGAAATCTCTATCTCACCTTCAAGCTCAATAAGCTGCATGTCCTGGGCTTCGGAATGCTCGACCTCTCCTCTCATGAGTTTATCAATATTAACACCAAGTTGTTCTGCCATTCTGCTGATCTTCTCTCTCGTTATTCTCAGAGTTTCTATGAGAATGCGCTTTTCCCGGTCTATAGCATTCTTTAAAAGTGGAATAGCCATATCAGGCGAATTGCTCTTTAAAGATATAGTCTGCATGGCAAACACCTCCTTTTCTGTTATTTTACCATAGAAAGATTTTATTCAACCCTTTTCCCCTCCGCAATCACAATCTCCAGCCTGCGTGAGGCATTCTAAGAGAGAATGGCTTAAAAAAACGCCTGAGGTTATCCAGAGGTCTTTAAACAAAGCTGTTTGCTGTTTCTTAGTCATTTGCTAAGACCCATTTTATACTAAACTGCCTGAATTTTTACAGCCCTTAATAGCGGGCGGGGAAGCTCGGAAGTACGCAAGCGGGAAAGTCAGAAGTGCAGAAGATAAAAGTAAATATTTGTATGCAGAAACCTGTGCTAACTCTTAGCTGCCAGTTTCTTCTTCGTCCACTCAACAAGCCCGCCTGAAGCTATAAGCTCCTGCATGAATGGAGGTATTGGCTTGGCCTTATAGGTTTCGCCTTTAGAAATATTTCTTATAATTCCCCCGTCTGCATCTATCTCTATCTCGTCTCCCTGAGCTATCTTTTCAGACGCCTCTTCAGATTCAAAGATAGGAAGGCCTGTATTGAAAGAATTCCTGTAGAATATCCTTGCAAAGCTCTTTGCAATAACAGCCTGAATGCCTGCTGCCTTTATTGCGATGGGCGCATGTTCTCTTGAGGAGCCGCAGCCGAAATTTTTCCCTGCAACAATAATATCGCCTGCTTTTACTTTGGACGGGAAATCCCTGTCAGCATCTTCCATAATGTGTTTTGCAAGTTCTTTCGGGTCCGATGTATTCAGATAACGCGCAGGGATTATAGCATCGGTATCAATATCATTTCCGAATTTCCAGTTTTTGCCTTTGATTATCATTGCTATCTATATTTCCATATCCCATAGCCTTGGGTCAAGTGCATCCCTCAACCCCTCGCCGATAAGGTTGTAACTCAGGACTGTAATCAGTATTGCCAGGCCGGGATACACTGAAAGCCACCATGCAACCTCAATGTTGTCCTTTCCTGCTGTCAGGATATTACCCCAGCTTGGGTTTGGAGGCTGGACGCCCAGCCCAAGAAAAGAAAGTCCTGATTCTGTCAGGATCGCGCCTGCAACACCGAATGTTGCCGCTACAAATACAGGCGAAAGCGCATTGGGGAGCATGTGCCTGAATATGAGCCTTAAGTCATTCGCGCCGAGGGCCCTTGCTGCTGTAATGAAATCTCTCTCCTTAAGAGTCAGAAACTCAGCCCTTACAAGCCTTGCAACATCCATCCACCCTGTAACGCCTATAACCATCATTATCGTGAATATGCTTGGCTCAAGGATTGCTATCACTGCGAGTATCAAAAAGAATGTCGGGAATGCGAGCATTATATCAACAAACCTCATGAGCACTGCATCTACCTTTCCGCCATAAAAACCCGCCGTTGCACCGATGATGATTCCGATTAATATCGCAATTCCTACAGCCACAAAACCAACCTTAAGAGACACCCTGCTTCCCCATATCATCCTTGAAAGAACATCCCTTCCAAGCTCGTCTGTTCCCAGAGGGTGGGACTTGTCCGGCGGGGAAAGCACATTATGGACATCAATTGTTGTAGGGTCATAAGGTGCAATAAAAGGCGCGAGCAGAGAGATGGTTATCAGGCATAAAACTGTTGCTGCCCCTATGACAGATAATCTGTTTCGTGAAAACCTTTTTGCTATAACACCCAGCAGCCTCATTAAACTTTTTTCACCCTTATCCTCGGGTCAACCAGGGCATACGATATGTCCGCGATTAGATTTCCCACTAATGTCAGAATCGCGCCTATGACAAGTATCCCCATAATTGTCGGATAATCCCGCGACATTGTTGATGAATAAAAAAGCTGCCCCATTCCCGGTATTGCAAAGATGGTCTCGAATATGACTCCGCCGCCAATCAGGCCGGGCACAGAAAGTCCGAGAATTGTAACTATCGGCATGAGTGCATTTCTGAGGGCATGCCTGAATACAACCTCAGATTCTTTTAATCCCTTTGCCCTTGCTGTCCTGATGTAGTCCTGCCTTATAACCTCAAGCATGCTCGAGCGGCTGTACCGGCTTAGGCCGGCGATGCCTCCGAACGCAGAGAGCCCGACAGGAAGTATCAGGTGCTTTATCCAGTCAGCAAGCCTCTCAAATCGCCCCATCTCCGATACGTCTATGCTCTGGATACCTGAAATAGGCAATAGGCCGAGGTTTACTCCAAAGAGAATCATAAGCAGCAAGGCAAGCCAGAATGTAGGCGTTGAAAAACCTATGAATACAAATACGGTTGAGATTTTATCGAATAATGAATACTGCCTTGTCGCTGAGAGCACCCCTACAGGAACTGCAATAAGCAATATCAGCAAAAGCGAAAGGACATTTATGGTTAATGTCACAGGAATCCTTTCCAGTATCTTATCCGTCACTTTTCTTCCGTCAACAAATGACTTTCCGAAATCAAGTTTTGCAAACCTTGTAATCCATTCAAAATACTGGACATGCAAGGGCTTATCAAGGCCATAGAGTTTTTTAAGATTCTCCCTGGCCTGCGCAGATGTCTTCAATGACATCTCTGTCTGGACTTCAACAGGCCCTCCGGGTGCAAGGTGAATGACTATGAATGTTATGACCGTGATCCCGAATATCAGGGGAATCATGAGGAGGAGTCTTTTGGATATATAAGAAAGCATAGAGGTATTATACAAAAATGAGAGGAGATGTGGGTTATCGCGGAATGTGTACAGATTTTCTTGACAACATTCCTAAAATTGGATTATATTATTAAAGTTTCCTGCAGTGCCTTTGTCAGCCTGCGCTTGCTTTACCAATCAAGGTAAAAAATAAGTTGGAAGCTTTTGCATAGTAAAGCCTGTTGGAGGCCTGCGGCCTTTTACAGGGTAAATGTGAGCGGGAAATCTTGTGCGTTTAACGTATAACTTTAAAACTTGAAAGGAGGTAGTTATGGCGGAGAAAAAGTCTAAGACAGACGTATCAGCAAGGGCTGAGTCAAAGAGCAGGGCAACCTGCTGCAGCAACTGCGGTAAAAAGATCGAAGTTGTTCTGGCTGTTTCAGCATCAGGGAAGAAAAGAATGAGACGCGTGTGCTGCGAAGGATAATTCTTGCCGTCTCCTGCGGCGATGCAGGGTTTTTGCCGCAGGAGACATTCAGCTAAGCTTCAGGAATTACTCCCGGTATTTCAGCGATTCTTTCAGATATCTTCCTGTATACGATTCCCGTGCCTTGATTATCTGCTCCGGCGTTCCTTCGAATATAATCCTTCCGCCTTTATCCCCGCCCTCAGGCCCTAAATCGATAATCCAGTCAGATGCCTGAATAACATCAAGATTATGCTCTATGACGAGAACACTATTTCCGGCGTCAACGAGCCTTTGAAGAATATTAAGAAGGGCTTTCACATCACTGAAATGAAGGCCTACAGTAGGCTCATCAAGAATATACAAACAGCCGGGTTTAGAGTTTGGGGTTTTGGTTTTACTAATCCCTGCTCTCTGCTCCCTGCCCCCTGCGATTTGAGACAGTTCAGCGCATATCTTAAGCCTCTGGGCCTCGCCTCCTGAGAATGTTGTTGCAGGCTGGCCAATCCTTATATAACCGAGCCCTATATCCTTCATCAGGGAGAACTTACCCTGTATCTGCGGCACATCAGAGAAAAAATCTGCGGCCTCATCAACTGTCATGCTCAGGACGTCATTTATATTCTTGCCATGATAAGCGACTCTTAATGCCTCGGGTTTATATCTTTTCCCGTTGCACTCCTCGCATTTTATATAGAGGTCTTCGAAAAAGTACATCTCCATTTTCTGATAACCCTCTCCCTTGCATGCCTCGCACCTTCCTCCCGTAACATTGAACGAGAAAAACCCCGGGGTGTAGCCATAGGCCTTTGCCTCATGCTGTTCCGAAAAAATCTTTCGTATGGGATCAAATATTTTCAGATATGTCACTGCATTTGAACGCGGGCTTTTGCCTGTTGGGGTCTGGTCTATGAGCTTTACATTCCTGATATATTCCATGCCTTCTATAGTCTTGTATGGCAGCGGGAATTCAGGTCCGAGTTTGAAATGCCTTGCAAGCGCGCCATAGAGTGTCTCCACGACAAGGCTGCTTTTGCCGGAGCCTGAAACACCCGTGACTGTTGTCAGTGTCTCAATAGGTATTTTAAGGTCCACTGATTTCAGGTTATTCCCTTCAGCGCCATAGAGGATGAGTTTCCTTTTGTTCCGGAACCCGGCGCCTGATATCCGGTCTCTCGTCTGATGCTCTACCTTTTCCACGCCAGTTATATATTTTGCAGTCAGCGTATCAGCCTTAAGAAATTTATCTTTTGGCCCTGAGAATACTACCTCTCCTCCCTGATGCCCTCCTCCCGGGCCGAGTTCTACTATCCAGTCAGCTGAGTTGATTATATCCCTGTCATGCTCGACAACTATTATTGTATTCCCAAGCCCTGAAAGCTCTGCCATTATTTTTGCAATCCTCTCAGTGTCTCTTGGATGAAGCCCGACAGTAGGTTCATCAAGGACATACAATGTCCCTGTAAGAAGTGAACTGAGCTGGTTCGAAAGGTTCACCCTCTGATACTCTCCTCCCGAGAGCGTCTTCCCCTGTCTGTTAAGGCCAAGGTAGTCAAGCCCCACCCTGTTGAGGAATTGAAGTTTAAGGTTAATCTGCCTGAGGAGTTCCTTTGCGAGGTTTCTTTGAAAAGAAGATATGTCGGCATCCCTGAAAAATTTTATAAGTCCTGATACCGGCAAATCGCATACCTCTGCAATATCAAGCTCGGAAATCTTGTATGACAAAGCCTCTTTCCCAAGCCTTTTCCCATTACATGACGGGCACGTCACAGGCCTTCTGTGCCTGCTGAGGAATACCCTCACATGGAGCTTATACCTTTTTGTTTCAAGTTCCCCGAAAAAATCATCTATGCCGTAAAAATCAGGTGTGCCTTTGAAAATCTTCTCTTTCTCAGCCTGCGAAAGCTCAATGTAAGGCTTCTTTATATCTATGGCTGACTTTTTAGCTTTGGCAATCATCTGCTTTTTCCACCATTTTGCTATAGGCTTTTCCCATATAGCTATTGCGCCTTCTGCAAGGGAAAGGTGTTTATCAGGTATTATCAGGTCTTCATCATATATCAGGGTATTGCCGAAACCCTTACACTCAGGGCATGCGCCAATGGGATGGTTAAAAGAGAAGAGCAGCGGCGACGGCTCAGGAAGTTCAATATTGCACTTATCGCATACATTCTCAGAAGAAAAGCTGATAGCTGACAGCTGATCGCTTTCAGCGCCGTTTATAATAATAACCTTCATCCTGCCATTGCCTGTTTTCCATGCCATCTCTATTGAATCAGAAAGCCGCGGTTCATCTTTGATAAGGAGCCTGTCAAGGACGATTTCGTAGCGTTGAGCGTTGAGCGCGGAGCGCAGGGCGTCTAAATCTACAACCTCTCCATTTATCCATGCCCTGTGAAATCCTCTTTGCTTAAGGGTCTCCACTGGTTCTTCTGAGGCGAAAATAATTATTGCCTTTTTCCCGTTATACTTTTCGATAAGTTCTTCTTTTACCTGTGAGGGGTCCCATTTTCTTATCTCATTGCCGCATTGAGGACAGAATGGAGTGGATATCTTTGAATAAAGGACCCTGAGAAGGTCATATATCTCTGTGAGCGTACCGACTGTTGAGCGGGAACCTTTTACGGGATTTTTCTGTTCAAGGGCTATTGCAGGCCTTATGTTATGTATTGCGTCAACATCAGGCCTGTCAAGTTTTTCAAGAAAGAGCCTTGCATAGGTTGAAAGGGACTCGATAAACCTCCACTGCCCCTCTGCAAAGATTGTGTCAAAGGCAAGGGATGACTTTCCTGAGCCCGAAACACCAGTTACTGCGATTACCTTGTCATGAGGAAGCCGGAGAGTGATATTTTTGAGATTGTTCTGCCTTGCCCCTTCAATTATAAGCTCTCTCTCAGACATCCTGATATTTTAACATAAGGGAGCAACAGGACAGATGAGCAGGAATACATCATCTGAAGGACAAATAAAGCGGTTCCTGAGATAAAAGGGGGAATGGTTTCCCCCTTTTAAAGGTTTGCTTTTGTTACTTTATCGCCCCGCCGGAAAAAATAATTCTGTCAAATGTGCGGTTGAGGGTCTTGCTCTTGAAGTTTACCATCTCGGTGCCGGGCTGAAAAGACATTTTCTGTCCCTTTTTTACCTTCATCTGCGGTACTGCCACCCATGTTTTTTGCCCTTTTTTCTCAAGACAGACATATGTGTATCCTGCACTGTCTATGGTTTCAACCACCTTGCCTGATAAAGCAGTATCTTTGGAATCTGCGTAAACATTCTGCCCGGCAAACAGGGCTGCAAGAACTAAAGCCATAATTGACAAAATTGAAATAAGTTTCATTCGAATCTCCTTGTGCCTGGATTGTGTTTGATTACCATCGGTAACCTTTATTATTATAACATGTCCCGGCTTCTTCTATCATTGATATTTAGCGTGTGGTGTCTCATGAATAAGTTTACACAATTCTGTCATTCCCGCTTGTCGGGAATCTTTCTTTTAAAAAGGGGAACGATTCTGGACGAGCCAGAATGACACCACATAAAGTGTAAAGAAGTGTTATGGACAGGACATTAGTGTGTGCAGAACCCGTAAAATAAAGACCGAATAAAAATAGAAACCGATTTTGTTATAATCATATTGCATGAGCAAAGGAGGCCAAAATGAAGGTTGTAGCTTTTAACGGGAGTCCGCGAAAAGAAGGGAATACATATCATGCCATCCAGACAGTATTCGGGGAACTTAGAAAAGAAGGCATAAAAACTGAACTTATTCAGCTTGGCGGCACTGATATAAAAGCATGCAGGGCGTGCTTTAAGTGCTTTGAAAACAAAAACAGGCGCTGCATACAGAAAGACAAACTTAATTCTTTTGTCGAGAAAATGATAGAGGCAGAAGGAATTATAATCGGCTCTCCCACATATTTTGCGAATGTCTCATCAGAAGTAAAAGCCCTTATTGACAGGGCCGGCCTTGTGAGCCGTGCAAATGATTTCCTCTTCAAAAGAAAAGCCGGCGCTGCTGTTGTTGCAGCAAGAAGGGCAGGGGGTACAGATGTCTATTCGGCCATAAATTATTTTTTCGGCATCAGCCATATGATTATCCCCGGCTCCTCATACTGGAACCTCGGCATAGGTCTTAAGCCCGGTGATGTGCTCAAGGATGAAGAGGGCATGGGAACATTCAGGGATTTGGGGCAGAACATGGCATGGCTGCTTAAGAAGCTTCACGGGTAAATTGTCTTTTGTCATTCCAGCTTGTCTGGAATCTTTCTTAATAATTCCGTACAAGTCCGTATTACTAAAAGAAGGATTCCGAACGAGTCGGAATGACAGAATAAATGAGGACGAAAGCAAACACTGCTTCATATTCAATCTAATTCTAACTTTTCAAACATCCTCACTATAACCGTATTAGATATAACAATCCCTTTTCTTGTGAGTCTGAGATAATCACCTGAAATCTCAAGATAACCTTCATCAATTAATTCTTTGAAGGAATCCTGGATATTCAGTCCGGGTTCTTTTGCTTTTGTAATGTTTATTCCTTCTGTTTTTCTCAGGCCGAGAAATATGAACTCCTTGATTTTATCCGTACGGGTTAATCTCATTGATTCTATTTCCGGGATTATTCCACTGCTTAAAGTTTCAATATATTTTTTAATATCACCTGTGTTCTTTGAACGGACTCCATTTATAAAAGAATGCGCTCCGGAGCCTGTGCCGATATATTCTCCTCTGTTCCAGTAATTCATATTATGGATGCACCTGAATCCTTGTAATGCAAAATTCGATATTTCATAATGTTCGCAGCCTCTGGATGCAAGATAGTCAATTGCAAAGTTGTACATATCAAGGACAAGCTCTTCATCAGGCATTTTGATTTTTTTTGAATCTATCATTCCGTATAAAGGTGTTTCCTTTTCAGGCGTAAGCTCATACGAAGAAATATGTTTCGGTGATAAATTCACAGCCCTTGAAAGCGTATCCTTCCATGAAGCCATTGTCTGTCCCGGAATCCCGTACATTAAATCTATCGAAAAATTATTGATGCCTGCCTTTTTTATCATCTCAATCGCCTTAACTGCATCACCCGATGAATGAATCCTTCCGAGGGTTTTTAATTCATTATCATTAAATGACTGGACACCGATGCTGAGCCTGTTTATGCCAACAGAAAGAAGTGTATTTATCTTTGAGTCATTCAAGGTTCCGGGATTTGCCTCTACTGTTATTTCTATCCTTGATGAAAATTCAAAATTATTCCTGATACTCCTGAAAAGCTGTTTGAAAGACTCCTCCGGCAAAACAGACGGTGTTCCGCCGCCTATGTAGATAGTTTTCAATGCCTTGGCTGAATCTTTTTTGAGAACCAGTTCCTTGCATAAGGCATCAACATATTCCTGTGCATACGACTCATCATAAGCTACAGACAGGAAATCACAGTATATGCATTTTCTTATACAGAAGGGGATGTGGATATATAAAAACCCGGGGTTCATTTACTTTATTGTCATTGCGCGCGCAGCGTGGCAATCTTTCTTTTAGATTGCAAATTGATTTTTATCATAAAGACTATCGAGCGGGCTTTTGGAACTCGGGCAGGGCATTCTGACCCCCGTTTGCAAGATAATTCATAAAAGACCTCGCATATCTTTTAGTTCATAATATCATAAAACAGGACTATAGGCAAAAGCTTTGCACTTGTTATATAAGTAATTTATTGTTGATATGTGTTTTGCACTCTGCTATAGTCTTATTCAAGCATTCTCGGAAAGGGGTGCTTGGTAGATTAATTGTTAGCGCAAACCGGCAATCGGGGCATAAAATAGCCCCGATAACCGTTAGGGATAAAAATTAATAACGGCATTAATAAAGAAACATAAAGGCAAAACACAATGAACGATAATGACCGCATTAAAGCACTCTCCGATGTTGACCTTGAATTGGAAGCACAACGAATAAGTCCAAAAGCATTTCCAAATCACCCAACCCTTCGCGAACGAGAATCACGCCGCCTTGATAAAGAACGTGAAGACAGTTCCAATGCACGTGAAGCTAATTTACTTGCACGAGAGGCATTACGAATAACAAGACAAGATAGAACAATCGCAATTATTGCCATTATTATTGCAATAGCATCTTTTATAGTCACCCTTCTACCTCCATCAAAATGAAAATAATTAATAAACCCAACGGCGTTTGCGCTAACGAGGCGGATGAGCAGATGATTCGCTTTTTCAGCCTCTTTCCCTCTAAATTAAAAGCGCTAACAAGCGAATTGAACAGCACCCCCAGAGGGGTCTGCTCATCCGCCTCGTTGTGCAGCAAATAGATTAATAAAAAATAAGGGGGCATTATGGAAAGCAGCGTAAAGAAAATCCACCAAGATGGTCTTGAAATCTCTCTCATGGACGGCTCTAAATGGAAAATCAAGAACATAGGCGACATGACAAGAACCATCTTGTGGTATCCAACGCAACATATTAAAGTTGAAGAAAAAGGAGATGGAGAATTTACACTGACCAACCTTAATACATCAGCCCCAGATGAAATTGAAGTCTCACGCATTCGGTAATCTTTCAAGGTTATCCTGTATGCCAACGGCAATCATAAAAGATTTCAAGGCATTAGCCCAACCCTCGGCTTCATGTGATTTTTCACTTCGTAATAATTCTCCTTGTAGCTTATCTCTAATTGCCTCCACTGTTGTTTCTTCCATTTTTAAACCTCCTCAAAATAAAATTAATGCCTTGCACAACACTTATAAGGCCCACCCGTGTCAAGAGACAAAGAACTCACATCGGAAATAAAAACAGATAAAATTCCATTTCCTTATTTTTTTAAGACTGTATTAAGCCCTGACTTAATTTCCATAAACGGCG
>Ga0265292_1000458_pt1 | contig 58228 bp, 43 predicted proteins | sample Munlanlewell296A_FD_189080 | JGI IMG/M metagenome (GOLD analysis project Ga0265292, IMG submission 189080) | Leachate microbial communities from a municipal landfill in Southern Ontario, Canada - Leachate well 296A | ecosystem: Engineered > Solid waste > Landfill > Unclassified | place: Canada...
CATCGCGCTCGAGGAGCGCCTCGAGGAAGTGGGGCATTACTCGGAGATCCCCGCTTTTTCAGACCCGGACCCGATATTGGGCCGCGAGTTCCCGGAAACCGCGATGGTAAGCACAAGGGTCCTGCTCAATATGCCAAGGAGCGATATCGTGGATCAGATGATACGCGCGGTGCCCGGCATGTTACGTCCGGCGGTAATTCTGACGCTCGCCGCGAACACAGCCAATGAAACCGGGACGGCAAAGGAGTTTATCGCCGCGCAGGACCCGCTCACGACGAAAATGGTTGAGATCACCAGGCGCGGGACGCCGATGACAAAAAAAGAGGCGGAAGAGCTGTCGCGAGGTTATCAACGAATCTACCGCATGCACGCCCCCACCATCAGGGAGCTGCTCTCGAGAAAAGTCGAGGGCGGCATGAGTTGGTGGGAACAGGTCAGCGGGTTCAGTGAACCCTGGCGAGCGAGCGAAGGCTGGAACTTATTCACGCCGATCGAGAGGCTCTTCGCGATATGCCCGGAGTACGCGAATGTCGGTGAACCGTCGATAAAGGGAGCACTCGAAATTCTGATGAAAAATGGCGCAGCGCAGGTCCGGGGCTCTGAGATATTCAGAAACATGCTGCGATTTGCAGAACTGAACCCTGAGTTCAGAGGTGCAATTGCAGTGCTCGCCACGGTCGGCGGAATATTCCAGTCCTCCGAAGATAAAGGGCTGCATCCGGAGGTCCGCCAATTTTTCCGATCATTCACGGCGGGCGGCGGCAGCATGACGCCGGACGCATTTGTTTCAGAGCTGACGAGGCCTGAAATGATCTCCGCAGTCCGAAAGTTCGTCTCGAGTAAACTGGACGGCGCGGACATTGACCAAGCTGCTATGATACACTTTATTGGAAGAGCTGAGCCCTGGCTGCCGGCCATCGGCCCAGCCGCGTCGGTAGAAGCAAAGAAGAAGGACGGCGGCGACAAGGGCAGCCCCTCGGGCGCCTCCTCCCCCGCCGCACCTGCCTCGCCCGCGGCAGCCCCGCCCGCGGCACCTGTTGCTCCGTCTGACAGCGGGAGGGCCCTGGGCCTAGCGCTGCCGATCGGTCAAACGCCAATAATTACGGGCGGTTTCCTCGAAATCCCAGCCCTGCCCTCGCCGGCGGATGCGATCCACAGCGGCGGGTCTGATACCTATTTTACCAGCGACGAGGCCGCAGATACCACTCAGATCGACATGACAGAGACCGCCCTCCCTTACGAGCTCATCGGTCCTGGTCTGGCGCCGGTCTCCATAGCTCCAACGCTGATTTAATGCGTATTTCCCTTGCCTAAGTGCTAGTAAAAAAGATAGCAAGACATATAGAAGCGGACGGCCACGATGGTCACCCTAAGGCCGCCGACAGGCGGCACACAAGGTCCGGACAGAGAATACGGTTCATACCCACCTGAGCAAAACACTTATGAACCGCAAAGCACACATCCATCCGCGCCGCCTGATTCATACGTCAGCCCGAAAGAAGAAACCCCTTCTCTGCAGCTGATCGCATCCGCCGGGTCGGCCGGCGTCGCGCAGCTGCTGGCGCAACCGCGGCTCACGCAGAGTGCGATCAATGAAAGGGTCGAGTTGCTCGCGAGCTCGATCGCGCAGGACCTGCGTCGCGACGACCCGCTCAGCATTGATATAAATAACGATCGCCGCATCATCTCAACCGCCATCGCTTATCTAAGGGAACATTTCGATCCGCTGAAGACTGGTCAAGGACGGCCCCCGGCCGATAAACTGATAACGGACTCCCTGCGTTACGGATTTCGGGATACGCTTGGAAGGACTCCCGGCAGGAATAACTACGAGATAGGACATCTGATCAGCCCATTCGCGCGGTTCGTGCATGAAAACGCCGCAGCGCTCGAGATCGTGGGCACGAGGCTCAGGGCCAAGCGCCTGGGCGGACGGCCATCCGCGCGATCAGCGCCTTCTACAATACCGCCCCCGTTTCAGGACAGCGCCGCATACCCGCTCGGCGGGTTGCGTGAGCTGCTCGCCCCCTGGCTGCCGCGAGATTCGGAGGGACGGGCACGCTTTGAGGATCAGTTTGAATCCGCGACAAACTATACGCTGACCAGGTTTATGCTCTGGGGCAGCGCACGCCAGAGGCCGGCCGTGATGAGCGGCCGCATCTGGGAAACGCTTCTCGCCCTCAGCAAATCGGATGAAGAGACGTTCGAGTTGCTGCTGGCTCACCCTGAGAAGAACATCACAGATCCGGAAGTATGGCAAAAGACGGTGGAACGCGCGAGGGCGACAGCCGGGTTCGCCTCGCTCGGGGCAAAGTATGTCCCGGACCGGATCACGGACGACGATTGGAACCGCTATGTCGAGGCGAGACTCTCGGACGGCCACCCCGAGGACGTGGCCGTGGAGCCCCGCACCGGCGAAGCGCTCTCGGCAATGCTGCCCGCGTATCTCTTCCTGCGCTCGCAGGGCTTCGACGTGAACGCGGTGGATTATCTCAGCGCAATTTATCCGCTCTTCGGGGAGCTCGTGGCAAACGCGCGGAGCCGCGGCGCCGACGGTTCGATACGCATCGAAGTGCCGCTCTCGATTATGGGCGATAAATTTTCGCTCAGGGACCTCACCTACGAGACATGGGCGAAACAGATAGAACAGCAGGCTTTCCCTACGCTCGTGCTCAAACGAACGCTATCGCAGCATGCGGATGGTCTGCATAACCCCGTCTACCGCAACGTCGAGCGGTATGCGAAACCGCTCGCCGCGAGCGTCGGCGCCACCCCGGAGCGCGAGCGCACCATCTATCTCTTCCTCGCCACCCTGCCGCGCGCGGCGGATATACTCTATCACACGACCGCGGTATACGGCCCCAACGGGGAGATGCTCTCCGCCCCGATGGCGGGCAGCGGCCTCGGCCCGGCCATCCACATAATAAACGACGAGGCGCGCTATCCCACCGGCTACAGGGCGCCGACGAACAGCCGCAGGAATACGCTTCAGCTCGACGTGCGGCGAGGCGCATATCGCGCCATGCTGGAGCTTTCCGGCAAATACCTGGCGCAGATACAGTCGGTCCATGAGCAGCAGAGCCCGCAACTCACATTCTCATATTCGGACGGAAGGATGACATCGCTGGCCGAGCTCATGGAGCACCATAGATCGTTTGCCCTGCGAATCGATGGGTTCGACAAGCAGCTCTTCGACAACGAATCGGCGAAGGGCGCGGACCTGAGGGACGTCAACGATTTTTATCTCGACCTGCGCGGGATGGCCGAAGACCTCTTCTTCTTCGTGCGCGTGCGGGGCCAGATGCCGTCAGTGCTCGGCCCGCTTCCGTTTATCGCGGCGGTAAGGATGGAGGGGCGCCGCACCGGTTCCGACGACTCCGCCGTCCTCTTCCTGAACGACATCGCTCTGAAGGCGGGTGAAGAGAATTGGGGCCAGAGCAGAACCAATGCCGTCACGCTCATGCGCATCTACGCCTGGCATGCGTTGAATCGAGGTTATATCTCGGCCGAAAACGCCCAGGATCCGGCTTTAGTGGCCTCGGCCACGCGGGCGTTTCTCAAGAGCGAGGAGCCATGGTGGGAGCAGGCGGCGCTGGATTATGTCCAGATGGAGAAGGAGCAGGCGACGGTCCACCTGCGCGATACGATTGGGGATGTCCATCACCAGCGCCACGGCGCCAATGCAGACATAGTAGCGACGCTTCGCAACAGCTTGCCGCACGAACCGGCGCCTGTCCTTGCAGCGGACGCGGCCGCCGAGCCTGTGATCGCGCGACGCGCGGTCGAAAGCTATGTCGCGCTCTTTCCGCAGGAACGCGATGTGGATTCGGGAATCCCGATCGATCCGGCCCTCGTCCGGCTCTTTGTCGATCTGGAATCGTCGAATTACCAGGCCCCGCGCCGCGAGCTCGCTGCGCTGCAGGCGCTCGACGCCCTGGAGAGATACAACGAGCAGCGCGGCGCCCCGCCCATAGCTTTAGCGAACGACGCGACAGCGTTGCCCACACAGGGGCTTGCGCTGCAGAGATTTGAGCTCTTCTCATTCGAGTGGAGCGTCCGACGGATCGACAAGCGCAGTTCCTATAACCGCGATGCGGTCTGGAATGCATTCTGGCGGCTCCGCGAGAAAATCATATCGGGCGAGACGGTCGATGACGACGACATCCACAGGGCTATCGCCGTCTCTTCTCAGGGCGTCAGGACGAACGGCACCGAGGCCGGCATGCTCGCGCACATCGTCGCAAAGCATCAGCGGGACCTCAAGACCTTCAGAGAGCTCATGGCCGCTCCCTGGCTCGGGCTGACTTCCTTTGTGCGGGAGAGATTCGTAGCGCGATACATCACGGATGAAGCGCTGCAGGCCTTCGCTGAACGCTATGTCTCTCACAGGCTGACATCCGTATCGCCGGTCGACACGGACGGAATCGTAGCGGAGGCCCTCGGGGACGCGTTTGTGCCGCACCTCGACATCACCGAGAAGATGGCGGCGTTCTACCGCACGCTCGTGGGCCGCTGGTTCACATGGGCTGAAGAGCAGCTCTCAAGCAGGGTCGAGGAGGGCATGCTCGCAATCGATACCGTCGCCGAGGATGCTGACAACCTGCCGCCAACGGTTGAGATACTCATGTTGAGGGCCGCCGACCTGGCGGGCGCCGTCTCCTTTGACGATCTCGTAGCAGCGGAGCAGAAGCTCCTGCTCCTGCGCGAGCTTTTGGGGGATCGTCCATCGGGAGAGCCGCTGAAAGCCGCTGCCCTGCGCACCTATAGCGAACGGGTAATTCCCGCACAAGAAGCGCGGCGCGCACGAATGGGACGCGAATTCATTGCGCGCAACACCTCCCTTGAGACGGAGCTCAGCCTGATGGCGCGAGAGGTCTCAGGACACCTCGAGCGATCGGCGAAGATCTTCATAAGGGCCCCGGAGATATTGGAAATGGACGAGCGGGCCGTGACTGCGTTCATGGCAAGCATCCAGTCCAGCTTCAACAATCTTTCGGACATCCAGAGATCTCACTTACACTTGGGGGATCTGTCTGGAAAGGCGGCGCGCATAGCCGAACAGCTTGGCCACGGCGAAGGCGCAGTACGGACAATCCGTGAGAATATGGTCAGGGCGGAACAGAACATCGCAAGGGCGCAGGACCAGATCGTGGAGGCCCATGCAGCGGGCAAGAAGAGACAGAGCGAGCTAAGACAATTGTCCGATGTCTCCCAAGCCGAGCGGCGGGCGGCCGAGGCGCAGGCTGATGCGGAGGCGCTCATCGAGAGCCTGGAGAGATCCCTGCAGGAACTCGAAGAACTCCGCGCAAATGATGTCGCTCAGAGCTCAGCGGATTTTGAGAAAATCAAGCAGTCCCTGAACCAAGACTCTCCAGCAGACGTCCTGAGATTCGCGGCGGCGGTCCAGGCCTCGGCTTCCCTGTCAGGATCGACTTCGGGGATCATGATGAGGCTGGATGTGCTGCGAAGTCAGATCGTCGAACTGATCGAAGTGCACGACCCCTCGTCGGACGCGCCTTCCCTGACTTCGCACGCGTCGCAGCGTCTCGTGGATGCAATGGCCGCAGCAGTCGATGACGCCCGCTGGAATGAGCTTGCAGCCACCGCGGGGCGGCTCTCCACTGCGATCCACAATGGCGGGCGAACGGCGGACGATATCCAGGCCATCATCCAGGGCATGGAGACGAGGATCTCGGAGCTCGCGGATGCGCTGTCGAATGCGGAGAATAGGCTGCCGATCGGGCCGATGGCGGGACTCGATTTGTCCAAACAGGGCGTCGCACCTGCGGAAGAAGGCAGGTACGATTTTGCATCGGAGGCGCCGGAGGGAAATTACGATACCAGGGCGCAGAACGCGCTGAAGCCCCTGCTCTTTGGCCGGATACTCTCCCGCCGCGGCGAGGCAAGGCAGATCGGCCAGCAGCAGGCATCGCTCGTAGATGGATGGCTCAAATCCGGACGGCGCAGCCCGTTGTCGATCCGCGACGCATTCGGGAATACCGTCGAGATTGCGAAGGAGGAGCGCGGCATCAGGCTCGCAAATCACGAGGAGCTGCCCCAGGAGCATCCGCTGCATCGCCTCATCAATACGCTGGGCGCGGCTGTGGCGGAGAACAGCGCGGAGGCCGGCCTGATAGCGCTCTTCGCAAGGGAAGGACTGAGGGGGGGGAGGTCCCACGCCCTGCTCCTCGATCTATTTGCAAACCTCGCATCAAGGCCGATTGCAGGTGCCCCCTCTGAAGCGCGCGGGATCGTGCGCGAGTGGGCGCTGTCTAACAGGGCGAGGATCGTCTCCGCGCTCAGGAAGCCGGCCAAGATCTTCTTTGTCTCGAAGGGAGGGCCGGCCCCGATAACGATAAGTTCGATCGGACTCCGCCCGCCCTCCTACACGCCAGATGAACACGCAAGGCTGGCCCGCCGCTTCGCGCGGTTGATCGAACATCCTGAGTTTGGCACCATGATCGCCAATCTCCCTGATGGGACCAGGCGTTTTCTCAACGTGGACGTGCTCGAGGTACGCCAGGCTCTTCAGGAGGGAAAGAGATCGGTGCGTCACTTCGATCTCGACGACGGAAAGTGGATGAGCTTCGACCTGCGCCTTAACGGAATCGCGTCGCTCGATCAGCTGGCGCTCGACAGCGCGCCTGTCGCATTGCAGCCCGAGCGGCTCGCCTTGATGCGCCTAATGTGGAGGATCCACAGCGATCCTGCGCTCATCGATCTCGGCTGGATCGCCTCTGCCGCCGCCGATGCCTCCATGCCGATTCATCACATGCTCCAGAGCACTCTCAAGACCATAGCACACGCGGAACAGCGGCCCGGCGGCAAACCGCCGCTCGATCTACACGCTGCGCAGAACGAGATGCGGGGGGCCTATAAGGAGCTGGCGATCGGAGCCGCCTCGCTTCCGGAGGCGGAGCGCGTAAAAAAACCGGTCCTCCTGGACTGGTTGGCTCGAATCGGTCCAAGCGCGGGAAAGATCCGCGAACTCATCGAGAGCAGCCCGACCGTTCGCCGAATGGCCGCGAGGGTATTCCTCATGCACGAGTGGTCGACGCGCCATGGCAACGAGTCGGACGCGGCTGAAATCCGCGAGACGTTCGCGCAGGTGGAGGAGCTCATGCTCTCGCACCGCGAGCAGCGCGAGGCCGCACTCGAGAAATTCATGCGCGATGACTATCTCTCGATACGTCCAGCGGTGATCGCGGACAGCGAACTCATGCAGTCCTCCACCGGCCTGCATGCGCCTCAGCTGATCGCGCCGTTTACCGCGCCCGACGCGGAGCTGGCACGGCTCTGGCCCGAGACCGGGTCCGTGGGAGGAAGCCAGGTCTGGGCGCTCGTGGAGGCGCTGAAAGAGGGGCATGGCTGCGCCCGGCCTGGGCTCGTGAGGATGTTCGATGCGTTCCCGGAGTTTGCAAACGCGCTGACCATGATCTCCTTGACCTATGAACGCCTCCGCCCGGAACTGCTTTCCGGCATAGAGGCGATCGCGGCCGACTACGACTCAATGCAAGGCGTAAAGGGCCGCGATGCGACAGGAGCGTTTCGCAGGCGCTTCATCGAGCTGTACGGCGCGCACGGGCAGGAAATACGCGCGGCAATGGCTTCAAAGCAGGTCGAGGGAATGACCGCAGCTGAGTGGCTCACGGGCCACACGGATCCATGGACGGACAAGTCGGAGTGGAAGGGATACAGCCCCATCGAGCGGCTCTACGGCGTCGCACCCGAATTCGCCAGGATGATCGATGCACACGTCCAGCAGATCCTCCAAAAGATAAGGGAATGCGAGGATTCGACGAGCGGCGTAGCCGATCGCCAGAAGAACCTCGTCAAATCAATGCTCATGTTTGCGGAGGCGCATCCGGAATTCTCAAAGCCGATCGCGCTGCTCACCCTCTTGTTCGAGCTCCTTCCGGAAAAGATCATCTGCGACAAAATCGTCCCGTTCTTCCTGAAGGAGAACGGCCAGTGGAGCAACTCGTCGGCCGCCGCCGCTTTCGCGAGCGCAAATGCCGCAGAGCTTGCTCCCGAGCAGGAGTTTGTCAACCTGCTCATACGGCCTCAGACGCTCGCGGCCTTGCGCGCGGCGATGCAGAGGCCGCCCGCCAGGCACTCCGGCCCATCCATAGCCGTGGTCTTCCAGGGCAGCGATCGGCCGTGGCTGCCAGACCCGGAGGCTCTCGCCATATCGGATCGCATGAAGATCCCGGCGTTATCGGGCCGTGAGCTCATAGCGCACATCGAGCGGCAGCTCGTCGAGACAAAACACCTGTACTCACCGACCGGCATTAGAAAAAACCCGCTGGATGAGCTTAACGCAAAGGTGGATTTCTGGCTCGAGAGGGAACAGATTCACGCCGAGTCCGGCAATGATGCGATCCTCTTCGTCGGCAGCGAAGCTACGAAGAGATGCCTGTGCAAGATGATGCTGGTCCTCGAGAGCGCCGCGCAGTCGCTTGCGCCTACCCAGACTTTCCGCGGAATGTTCGTGAAGTTCATGGAACAGAACCGTTCCGACGACGACGTGCTCCGCTTCGCCTACAACTATCTCATCGACCATCGCGATCAGATAATCGAGGCGACGGCGAAGCCGAAAAAGAGCTCCGGCAACGACGGCGGAACCCTGTCGCCGCTGCGGTCGGCGCCGAAGCCGTCTGCTTCAGCGGAATCGGGCCCTCCCCCCTCGTCTGCAGCCCTCTCCTCGGGCGCTGACTCGCATGACTCCCCGCCCGAGAGCGCGGAGGGCGAAGGCTCCCCTGAAGATGCCGTCCTGGAAGGCGGTGCCATGGTCTACGAAGGGAACGATGCAGCGATAGGCCCCGGAGTCATACTCACCCCTGTTCCACCCGCGGTTCGCTGAGGCCGCCCCGGTCCGAAGGAAATCTTCCCGCTACAAGATCCGCGAAGCGCTTCCTGTTATCGTCCATGCGGCTATGGTACCGCGGCATGGTGGATTCGATGCGGCGTCGGATGCGATCCGCCTCTGCGCGAAGCGCCAGGGTCTTCTGCATGAGCTGCGCGGCTATCCTCTCCTCCTCGTAAGAGAGGAGAAAATCCTGAAGCAGGCCGAGCTCGTCCATGATCGAGGCGATGCGCTCGTCATGCGCGAGCCCTATCACCGGGATCGCGCCACCCATCGCCAGGACGAGGGCGTGATACCGGCATGTCACGAGCCAATCCAGCCTGCGCAGAAGAGAAGTCATCTGCGCTGCGCTCGCATGGTCCGCATCGATCAGCACCGACGGCGATTGCATAATCGCCATCACATCCCTGCAGGGAGAAATATCCAGGCTCTCCATCGCGAAGAAGACAACCTGGGCGCCCAGCTCCGTCACGGCCCAGTCAGCGTACGCGGCGATCGACTCCTTCATCTCCTTGCTCTTTCTCCGGGAGTCGCCGCGCCAGGAATGATAGTAGATCGACTTGTATCGGTCCTTTTGCACGCCGAGGGCGGCCTTGAGGATGCAGGGAACGACGGGCCACCAGAAAAACTCCTCAAATGCGATACCGACGATCGGTCCCTTCATGTCAACGCCCTGCCCCGCGAGGACCGTTTCCGCCCACTGCCGATCCTCCGGCACGAGCGAAAACGCCGTATCGGTGGTCACGGCTATCTCACGGTCGACTCCGAGGGATCGGAGTACAAAGGCGGCGTTGTCGGTGCGCACCATCAGCAGGTCCATGCGCTGCGCCACGGCCTTGGCCCAGCTGGCGTTTGCCGGAGTGAGTGCCCCCGCATCGACCCCGTAAGCGACGGTGGGTATCCCTACCCTCTGGGCAAGGTCGGCGGAGTAGAGAAAAAACCACAAAAGCGCGGGCGAGAAATTCTCCTTGAAGCAGCTCCCCTCTACGAGGACCACGATGTCGGCCTTCGCGACGAGCCGCGCTATGCTCACGACGAAGACCGGATTGATCTGCGCAACGCGCAGGCGCTCGCTCTCGTCCAGATAGCGGAGCGTGCGGCGGCGGTCCAGGGACGTGAGCGTCACGCGCACGCGCGGGTCCGCGTCCAGCATCTGCCGGATCGCCTCGGACGTCCTCGCCTCAGCGCCCGTGTTGTTCGCGCCGCCGTAGCCCACTACTAGACACTCTATCGGCATGCCAGGGCGCCACACCCGCCGCCTCCTCCTGATGAACGCGGCAAAGATCCAGACAATCGCCCTGAGGAATGTAACCATGCGTTGACAGTATCACATCTCCCTCCGAATGCATATGTTCGGCTGGCCTGCCCGCCGGCTGGCAGGCGGGCAAACCGACACCGAGTTATTTCCAGCTCATGCGGCTAACGGTGGAATTATAGCCTTCGCGGTCCCCATTGCTCGAAGCCTGCCTGCCGGTAGGCAGGCCGCGGGTCATCGCTTGCTCCGTGCCAGTGTCGTGTCCCATTGCATTGCCACAAACGTGAAAACCCCGCTTACTGCATGCCAATACGCAAGTATATCATGGCGCATGATGAGCGGTGTCCCCAGCCCAGCTTCGAGCAATGGGGACCGCGGTGGCAGGTGATTCACCGTTAGCCTTATAAACTGACCTAGACTCGTTATCGGCTTGCGAGATGATGGGCTGGGGACACTGCTCCTTATGTGGCGAGGAGCATAACCTGCCTGCGGGCTTGCGAGATGCCAGCCGCGGATCACCGCGTACTTTGGCACGTAGCCAGCCGCGGATCACCGCGTACTTTGGCACGGTGTCGGCTTGTCGATTATTTTTCCAACGAGGTCATATTCGTGAGCTTCCGTGATCTCCACGGTGGCGAATTCGCCCGCGGGCGCCAGGCCCTCGTTGATGTAGATCACCCCGTCGATGTCAGGGGCCTGGCCTTCATGACGCGCCTGGATCAGGTGCTCCGTCTCCTGCGACGGCCCTTCGACAAGGGCTGTGAGCCGCCTGCCGACGAGGGCCTGATTCTTGCGCTGCGAGATGGCGCGCTGCAACTCCATGATCCGCTGCCTTCGCTCCTCCGCGACCTCGGCTCGGATCCGCCCCCTGAGCCGGGCAGCGGGAGTGCCCTCTTCCGGCGAGTAGACGAATACGCCCAGGTGCTCGAATTCCGACTCGCGCACGAAGTCGAGGAGCGCTGAAAAATCATCGTCGGTCTCGCCTGGAAAACCGGCGATCAGGCTGGTGCGCAGCGCGACGCCGGGAAGCTCTTTTCTCATAAGCCCGATGAGGCGGCGTATCTCGGCTCCCTCTCCCTTGCGCCGCATGGCCGCGAGCACCCGATCGCTTATATGCTGGATGGGGATATCGAGATACCTGCATATCTCGCCATGCATCTTCATGGCCTCTATCACCGCCAGAGGGAAATCGTGCGGGTATGCGTAAAGCATTCTGATCCACTTCCTGCCCTGCAGGCTGCATAGCCTGCCGAGCAGCTCCGCCAGGTCGGCGCCTATGTCGCGGCCGTAGGCGGTCGTGTCCTGCGCGATGATGTTGAGCTCGCGCACGCCACGCGAGAGCATTTCGCGCGCCTCCTCCACTATCGAGTCGGGCGTTCGCGAACGAAACTTGCCGCGTATCCTCGGGATGATGCAGAACGAGCAGGGATGAAAGCATCCCTCCGCAATCTTTATGTACGCCATGTGCGGGGGCGTGGCAGCCACTCGAGGCGCCTCGTGATCGTATATATATGATGGCCGGCCTACCTGCACGCGCTGCCCGCCATCCAGGCCCTTCACAAGTTCCGCGACTCGATGGAACTCTCCGGCGCCGACAAAGAGATCCACCTCGGGAAACAGCTCCGCTATTTCCTCGCTGTAGCGCTGCGGCAGACACCCCGCCACGACGAGCAGCCTGCATCTCCCGCGCTTTTTCTGCTGCGACATCTCGAGCACTGTCTCTATCGCCTCTTTCTTCGCGTCCTCGATAAATGCGCAGGTGTTCACCACGATGACCTCGGCCGCGGAGGGATCCTCGGTCAGCACGAATCCATCCTTGACCAGAAGGCCCAGCATCACCTCTGAATCGACGAGGTTTTTGGGACAACCGAGTGAAATAAAGTGAAGAGATGGCATATTAGTACGTGACTGGTGACTAGCGGTTGCATTCAGGGTCTACCCCACCCTGACCCTCCCCTTACAAAGGGGAGGGAACATTCCCCTCCTTTGTAAGGAGGGGCCAGGGGAGGTAGATCAAGTCATTCACGCCAGTCACTAATCACTAGTCACGGAAGATAGGCGAGCCCGAACGGAGCGGTCCCTCCCGCAGACACCGGGGTCCCCTCTTCCGTGAGAGTACCATCCGCGCCGTAAGTTAATATGGACACGGTAGCGCTGCCAGCGTTTGCGCAATAGAGCGTGCTATGCCCGATGTCCACGGCAAGGGCCACGGGGTCCGTGCCGCCGCTGCCGGGCGTCGAGACCAGCGTCAGGGCGCCGGTGTCGTCGTAGGTGAAGGACGACACGGTCTTGCTGCTTTGGTTCGCCACGAACAATATGTTGCGGTCCGCATCTACCACCACGTCCGCCGGCCCCACGCCGTTTGCGGCAAAGGGCGATCCGGCAGCGGCGGTGAGTTTGCCGCTCGAGTCGAACGTGAAGACCGAGACCTGCGCTGAATTGGAATCCGCGGTGAATATGAGGTGAGAGGAGACATCCACCGCAACGGCGGACGCGCCGGCACCGCCCGCTGTGAATGGAGAGCCCGCGACTTCGGTGAGATCGCCCGCGGCATCATATGAGAAGACCGCGATCGTGTTGCTGCCGGAATTCGTCGCAAAGAGGAGCATGAGCGTGGAGTCGATCTTGACATCGGTCGGCGCCGCGCCCTGCGTGCTGGTAGTTCCGCTCACGTTCGTGGCCTTTCCGGTCACAGGATCATAGGTGAAGCTGCTCACAGTGCCCGATGTCCTGTTCGCGGTGAACGCCAGCAGGTGATTGGAGTCGACCGCCACGGCCACGGGTCCCACCGAATTCACTCCTGCCGGACTGCCGCTCTGAGTAAGCGTCCCGTCGACATACGAGGCGCTAAAGACCGCGAGCGTGGAGCTGTTTCCGTTGGGCACGAAGACGAGGCCGTGCTCGACATCCGCAGCAGCGTCCTGCGGGGCCACGCCCTGGGTGGAAAAAGGCGACTTGGAGAAGGCGGTCATAGTGAAGTTCGCGGTGTCGACATTGAAAAGCGCCGCCTGCGCTGAGTCCCGGTTTGCCACGGCGAGCATGCTCACGTAGGTGTAGCCGCCCTTGCGCGTTACGCTCTTTGCCTTGGAATTGGTGACGGTCACGTCCACGGCCCCCGTCTCGATCGCGGACGGGGCTATGACGGTAAGCGACGTCGATTGCGCCTGCGTCACCGTAGCGGGCTGCGTGCCAAAGGCCGCGGTGGTGGTGGAATCGAACTGGGTGCCGGAGATGACTACCTCAGTGCCGCCGTGGACGGTGCCGGCTGAAGGCGTTATCGAATTGATGCTTATCTCCGTCTCGACGATCCCGCAGCCAATGGAGAAGATGAATGGCAGCAAAACAACGCACGCGATTCGAACTATGCGCATGACAACCCTCCGTTCGACTGAGACAGTCATAACATCTTATCCGGCAGATTCCAAGCGTCTCGGAGGCCGGCCCCACCTGCCCGCAAATGCCCGTAGATTCGCTTTTTCCCTTGAATATTGGGCGGCTCTTGTTGTAGAAAGACTGACAAACCCAATATAGCAATAATTGGAGGGAGGCTCAAATGGTGCTCTGGGAAAGAGTCCGTTCGATCACGGCAATAGCCGCGCTCTCATGCGCGTGCCTCATCGCAGCATGCGGAGGCGGGAGCGGCGGCGGCGGTGCGGGCAGCAACGGGTTGGCCGCTCCTACAGGCGTATCAGCCTCGGCCGGGGATGCGCAGGTGGTCCTCAACTGGAATGCCGTGGATGGCGCTACGGGTTACGCGGTCTTCACGGCAAACTCGGCGGGCATAGCGGCCTCGATCTCCAAATCCACCGACACACCGACGGAGATCGATGTCACAGACGCGCCCTACACGCACACGGGGCTCACGAACGGAACTGCGTACTACTACGTAGTGGCGGCTGTGAATGCGGATGGCGTGGGCGCGCTCTCGGATGAGGTCACAACCACGCCGCTGCTGGGTCTGCCCGCTGCACCGACGGGCCTTGCGATTACCGTCGGCAACAAGAGCGTCGCGCTCAACTGGGATGCGGTGAGCGGCGCTACATCATACAAGTTGTACTGGAACACGACCGCCGGCATCGACACGAGCACGCCGAACACTCAGACGTCGACCGCCAATAATTTTGCGCATGCGAATATCAGCAACCTCAACACGTATTATTACAGGGTCGCTGCCGTGAATTCCACAGGCGAGGGCACGCTGTCGGAGGAGAAATCAGCCACGCCGGCGTTCGGAGGCAGCGAGCTGCTGAGCATTAAAGATGCCCCGGCAACCTTTGATGATGAATACGGATATGCGGTCGCAATCGACGGCGACACGGCGATCGTGGGGGCGCCTCACTATTTTAATCTTAATCCAAATAAGATGGGCAGTGCTTTCATATATAGATACAGCAATGGTGTATGGACCAAAGAAGCTGAACTCGCAGTTCCAGCAGGAATCGCGAACACCCACGGCACGTATGGAAAGTCGGTCGCCGTCAGCGGGAATCTGGCAATAGTCGGCAACCCTACGGGCTGGGGCAACGCCGATCTCTCCGGAGTGGCGGCCGTGTTCAAGCGTACAGGAGCTGCGTGGGCGGAAGAGACGATCCTGACCGCATCCGACGGCCTGGCAAACGACAAGTTCGGCGCGTCCGTTGCGATCAGCGCAGACGTCGCTGCTATAGGGGCGCCCGAAGACGATAACGGAGGCAAGCTCGATAACGGTGGCGTATATTATTACGCTACTGCCGGATGGGTCGCCAAACCTGAAATAAAAGGCGCCGTCGCCAACGATCAGTTCGGATTTTCAGTTTCCCTGAGTGGAATTACGCTACTAGTAGGCGCACCTTACAATGACTTTGTACCTGCAAATGCGGGACGCATCTATTTCTACACGCTAAGTGCAATTCCTTCGTTAGACGCGACCGCAGACGGCGGCGCAGCAAACGACCAGTTCGGAAAAGGCGTTGCAATAGACGGCAATGTGGCGATCGCGGGCTCGCCGAGCGACGGCAGCAAAGCCGGCTCAGCCGTAGTCTTGAGGTACAGCGGCGCTGCGTGGGCGGAGGAGAAAGTGCTGACGCCATCGACGACCTCGGTAAACGACCAGTTCGGGTCCTCGGTTTCGATAAGCAACAACTACGCGATCGTGGGCAGCCACCTCAACGACGACAAGGCCGGCGATGCGGGCGCGGCATTCGTTTACAAGTACAACGGCACGACGTGGGCAGAGGAGGCAAAGCTCCTCGCGTCTGACGGTGCGGGCAACGACCAGTTCGGCTACTCGGTCGGCATCGACAGCGATCTCATCGTCGTCGGCGCGTACCTGGTCGATCTCGCGGGCGCTGCGGATGCAGGAGGGGTCTACTTCTACTGACAAGAAGTCATCCTGAGGCCATGCTAAAATACAAATTCGCCGAAGAATCCCGATGTCCGCGTGGGATCCTTCGGCGAATTTTTGTTAGAGGCCCATGGCCTCAGGATGACAACTTTTTCACTGCAGCCCGCTCAGCTCCGTCTCATATACCTTGCCGACGGGCTCGCTGCCTGCATCAGTGCTGTTCTCGACGGTCAGCGCTACATAATGTTTGGTGTTCACCACCACCGACGGCCCTGCGGCCCCCGGAAGATTCGTCACAAGCGTACCCTTCCACCCGTTGGAATCCATATTGCGGGAGAGCAGCGCGCCGCCTTTCAACGCATCGCCGTACACTCCGGCGTCCGTGATCAGCGCTATCTTTCCAAAGACGTTGGTGCCGTAGATGAAATTCTTGACCTGCATGATCAGCATCGTCAGTGGATACGACTGCGTGCCGTCCTCCCACTTGACCCCGAAGAAGGCCGCGTTCGGCTTCTGCATGCCGACGAGGAACGATGCGCCATCCTCGGTCATCGTAAGGGTGGGCGACATCTGGGCCGTGATCTTTCCGAGATTAAAGGATTTGCATCCTGAGTCGTTCATCGCGTCGCACACATCCAGCATCGCCGCGTTGGCTGCGCCGTCGCCCGGATCCCATCCGTAGCTGTTGGAAGAGAGCACCGCATAGCGCTGCACCTGGCCGCCCTCTACAGGAACAGGATCCTTGTCGATGAGCGCCATGCCGGTCGGATTGAGGCCGGACGTAAGCTGCGCGGTCGCCCATGCCACGCTCACCGTGCCGTCGTAATTGTAGGGCATGCAGATCACGCTGCCCGGATAGAAGGTCGTCAGGGTCGGGTCCGCATCCGCATGCTTCAGGTTGGATGTCGCAACGCAGAGCTTTCCGCCCGCCAGGACCGCGCCCGACGGATTATTTATCGTGGACTTAATCTGCGCATAGAGCGGATCGAGCGGGCTTATAGATCCGAAATTCACGCCCGCTGTGACCTGCGAGGTCTTGCCGTTGATGATCGTGAAGCCGTGCGGCGAGGAGTGCATGACCGCATAGTACTGATCGTTGAGAGCAATGTGGTTGGACGGATAGCCGCCCGAGTTTCCGAGTTTGGTCCACGCGCCTGTCTGCCCGAGCGCGGGAGACCTGAAGAGCGCGTTGGGCTGGACACCCACGGCGCCGCACGCCATCAGAAGCGAGTTGTTCACTACCTCGTATCTCAAGCTCGCGGCCCAGGGACACGGCGCATCCGAATAATAAGACGCGATCGGCGCCAGGGGCCCCGAACCGCCAGAACCCGCGGTGCCGCCGGTGCCGGAGCTGCCTGCAGTACCAGCCGTACCGCCACCAAAACCTCCAGCGCCTCCCGTGCCGCTCGAACCGGCCGGACCTCCGCCAGTGCCACCCGTCCCCGCCGTACCGCCTTCGCCTCCGCTTCCTGCAATACCTCCGGAGCCGCCCTGCGGCCAACCGGCCGAGCCGGCCGAGCCCGCAATGCCCCCCGCCCCGCCGGTATACCCGCCTGCCCCCCCGGTGCTCACATCGGGCTGGGACACGTCCGAATCGCTCCCACCGGCTCCACCTGTATATGTATTGGCATCAGTTCCAGAGGGGGGCTCGAGTTCGCCCATCGTATCGAGCGTGCATCCCGCCACGCCGAACCCCAGAGTCACGCCAACTGCGGTCATCCAGTTTGTCATCGGTCTCTCTCCTTCAGTCGCATCACTTATCGTCGCGCAGCAATTTTTGTTGCTCGATTTATTGCTACTGTAGTCCGGCCAGGTCGGTCACGAGTACCTGTCCTTTTGACTCAGGGCCTGCGTCCCCCTGGACCGAGACCGTGACCGCCGCAAAGTGTTTTCCATTTATCACTATCGACGGGCCGGCCATCCCCGGCAGCGGCGTGGCCAGCTCGCCCTTCCATCCGGACGGATCCATATTTTGGATGATAAGCTGACCGCTCTTTGCAGGATTATCGTACATGCCCGCGTCCGTGGCGAGCGCTAGTTTTCCAAATATGCCCATCCCGTAAATGTAGTTATTCGCCTTGAGCTGGGTTGAAGGATATGAGCTTGCGCCGTCCTCCCACCTGATGCCCAGGAATCCCGCTGACGGCTTCTGCACACCGATGAGGAAGGATGCGCCGTCCTCGGTCCTTGCCAGCACCGGCGCGGTCTGCGTAGTTCTCTTGCCGAGGGATATCGAATTGCTGCTGCCGGAATTGATCTCGAATATGTCGAGTTTGGCATCATCGGCGGGATTGTTCGCGTAGCTGTTGGAGGAGAGCGCCGCAAATCGCTGGATCGTTCCGCCATCTACGGAGACAGGATCCTTGTCGATGAGCGCCATGCCGGTGGGATTTACGCCGGAGGTCATAAGCGCGTATGTCATGGCAACGCTCACCGTGCCGTCAAAATTGTACGGCGTGCAGATGACGCTGCCCGGCTTGAACGTGGTCTTGGATGGATCGTTCGGATCGATCTGATCGAGGTTCGATGTCGCAACACAGAGCTGCCCGCCCACGAGCACCGCGCCTGCCGGATTGTTGATCGTGGACTTGATCTGCGCGTAGAGCGGATCAAGAGGGCTTATTGCGGCGAAATCCACGCTGGCCGTGGACGTGTTGTTCTTGCCGTTGATGATCGTGAAACCGTTGGGAGCCGAGTGCGTCACCAGATAGTATTGATCGTTGAGCGCGATGTGATTGGAGGGATAGCCCTTTGCATTGCCGACCTTTGTCCAGGCGCCGTTCTGATTGAGCGGCTGCGACCTGTGGAGCGCATTCGGCTGGCCGGCGTACGCACCGCACGCCATTAGCAACGTGTTGCTGACCTGCTCGTAGCTCAAACTCGCCGGGAAAGGGCACGGTGCATCAGAATAAAAATTCGCCTTGGGCGGCTTCGGCTTGTTAGGACCTGCTTCGGCGTCGCCGGCATCCGGCTTCGTAAAAACATCCGCATCGAGCAGCGCATCGGGATTCATCGCGTCATCCGGTTGCACATCAGAAGGCGAATCCGGCGCGACGACTATGTCGCTCGAAGTGTCGATCCCCGCATCAGAAGAGTTGGCGCCGGCGGTAAACTCCTCACCGCCGCACGCGGCCAATACCAGGGAACTCAATACACACATCTCCGCTGCACGCATCAAAGCCTCCTTACAAAGCCCCCGCAGTGCGCTCTATACCTCGCTTGCCGGACCAAAGCAACGGCCTTGTGTTGATATTCCTGATTTGCCGGGAGCAGCTCCTGCAAAAAGGAAGGAAGGCCAGCAATGCCAGTCAGGCCAGCAAAGTGTGAAGTGCGAGATCTACCCCACCCTATCCCTCCCCTTACAAAGGGGAGGGTACGTACCCCTCCTTTGTAAGGAGGGGCGGGGGGAGGTAGATTCCGCCCTTACCACCTTTCTTGCCTTTCTTGCCTTTCTTGCCTTTCTTGCCTTTCTCGCCCGTCTTTGGCACCATGCGCCCATGAGCCTAAACTGCGGAATAGTCGGACTGCCGAACGTCGGCAAATCCACGCTTTTCAACGCCATGACGGCTGCGCACGTACCTGCCGAGAAATATCCCTTCTGCACCAAGGACCAGAACACGGGCATGGTGGCTGTTCCAGACCCCAGGCTCGTAAACATCTCCGCCATCTTCAAGCCGGAACGGGTGGTCCCTACGCAGGTGGAGTTCGTGGACATAGCGGGCCTCGTGGAAGGCGCCCACAAGGGCGAGGGCCTGGGCAACCGGTTCCTCGGACACATCCGCGAGGTGGATGCGATCGCGCACGTAGTGCGCTGCTTCGACGCGCCGGACGTCGCCCACGCCTATCCTGATATCGATCCTGTGCACGACATCGAGGTGGTCAATACGGAGCTGGCGCTCGCGGACCTCGACCTGATCCAGAAACGCCACGAGAAGACGGCTCACGCCGCGAAGACAGGGAACGCAGAGGCAAGGCATGAACTTCCCGTTTTGGAAAAGCTCAAGGCCGCGGTCGAACACGGCATGCACGCGCGCAAGGCCGGGCTCACGCCCGCGGAGTGGGGGCTCATGCCCACGATCGGGCTGGTGACCGACAAGCCCGTGCTCTACGTGCTCAACGTAAACGAGAGCGACGTGAAGACGCCGTCCGAGCGCGTGAAGCGGGCCCTCGCTTACGCGCAGAAGGAGGGAGCGCCGGGGGTAGAGATCTGCGGTTCCATCGAGGACGAACTCGCCGACCTCTCCGATGAAGAGAAGCGCGCTTTCCTGGATGATCTGGGTCTTGAGGAGCCCGGGCTTCCGCGCCTCATCCACGCGACGTACAAGCTCCTCGACCTGATCACGTTCTTCACAAAGGACGGGCCGGAGGTGCGCGCGTGGACCATCAAGCGCGGCACCAAGGCCCCGCAGGCGGCCGGCAAGATCCACACTGATTTCGAGCGCGGGTTCGTGCGCGCGGAGGTCTACTCGTACGACGAGCTCGTAAAATCCGGATCGGAGCACAAGGTGAAAGAGGAAGGACACCTGCGCATCGAAGGGCACGACTACGTGATAAAGGACGGGGACATCGTGCATTTCAGGTTCAACGTGTGAACCAAAACCGAGATCGCTATTTAAAGACCGACGCACCGCCCGCAATGATCGCATGCACATGTTTCACGTAGGCCTTGGGGTCTTCAATGGGATCGAAGCCGATAGCAGGCATGGACTCCTGCGCACCTCGATCGATTGCCCACCTGAGCATCTCCGGCTCATAGGCGACTAGGGCTGCTGCAGGACTGAGCCGCGGTAAGCTCTCATACTCAAAATCCTTCAATTGAGCACCCGGCCCCCAAATATCCACGCCGAACAACGCGCGCTGGATATCTGACCACGTAAAATCTGTTCTTCGCTCGACTATGTACTGCGGCGGCGTGTAAACTCGGTCGTTTTGGCCAGGCGTCCAGATAATGCGTCTGATCGCCTCGAGGCCGCGTTGTCCGAATCGGGGAGGTTCTGTCCCGAACGTCACGCGCATTAAGGCCATGCCCAGATCGTGCGTGACTTCATGATCACGATGCTCGGCCACAAATGCAGAATCATAACTCGCGTCCTCATGGGGCATAGCAGGATGTCCTGGTTTGGCTCTGGCGACGAGATTCCAGGCAAAGCCACTGTGTCGATCAACATCATAGACACGAAGGAACTCGGCTACCTGGTCTTGATTCCAGCCGAACTTCCCGGCTACCAATTGCGCAAGGTCTTCGACCTTCTCATCCCTATAGCTGCGATAGGGACATGGTCTCAGATTCTCCCAGTACTCCCTCCAGGCGTCCACCAGCGCACCGCCCAGGCTCGCATGTAACGGTCGCTCGTCTTTTCCATAGGCTTGCGTGAGTTCTCCGGGATACGAGATCAATGGCCGCTTTCCTATGACAGGGCCAAAGCGCTTTCGAATGTCCTCCCCAGTCCGGAGCACATCCCATGACTTTTCAACGACCTGAGCTAAAAAGGCGCCCGCTGTTCCGTGTGCGTCAAACCAGTCAACATAATTCCAAGGTGGCGTGCCCTTGGCCCGCGCCTCATCGTAGATAAAGAGGGCCAGCTGACGTCCCAAGGCAAGCGGTGTATAGCTGTTAAAGCGGACCGGTTTCATGTAGCTCATATCGATTTCCCGCACCCGACCGTCTTGATAGGGAGGAAATCGAAGGACTTTGTCGTTGTCCCGACTATTGAAATCGCAGCCTCGCCAACTCTGATCGATGATCGTGACCTTATAGCCCAAATCCGCAAGCTGCCCTGCACGCTCATCTACAACCGCGTCGGCAGGAGAAGACGGCATATTTCTGCCGAACATAGGCGGATAGCCTGGATCAAGAAGGCTCATCGTCTTGATCATGACAACGTGGGGCGCAGGAGCTGCGACAAATCTCTCGTTCCTCTTTCGCACATCTTCCGGCGCCTCGGCAATCGCTGCGGAGACCTGCGAACGCGTCGACGTGACATCGTTATTTCCTTCGTTCATGACATATAAATCCTGAACGGTAGCATCCGCAGAAGAGATCTCACTCTCCGTCGCCACGCCCTCAGCGTTCATTATGCCGGCTGCCAGCACGCCGCTGCCTACGGCCCCGTTGTTTAGAACTCCTCCCTGGCCTGCGCTTGTCATGGTGCCTCCTGTTCACAGATTTATTTTTGAATTCCAAACAAAAAGAGGCAAGGCCCTCTCCGGACCTAGCCCCCATGTCGCGGCTATACAAAATATACTCCTTTGCGGCAAGGAAAAATTACCCCCGTTTTCTACGTCGACCGACGACGCGTCTGTTCTGTATATTGTCTCAGGAGGGCTCGACCAGGCCCATGCCCGTATCGACGATCATGGCTTTGTTCCGGCGGGGATCAAGGCCCTGTTTGCGTTTCGCATCGAAGCGCTGCATGTAGAGGGCCAGACCTGCGGCTGCAGATTTCTCAGCATCAATGCCATGTGATGTCAGCAACGCATACGCCGCCTCAATGAGAGGATCGCTCACGCGGTACTTTCCGGTCTCGTTTCCTACAAATGCCAGCTTCACAAAGGAATCTATGTCTTCGTCTGTAAAGATGCGGAAGGGTTTGCATCGTGCCGCCAGCTTGACCGCGCAACTCGGGTACGACTCCGGTTCTGCCCCGAAGACATGGGTTGAGATTACGCTCGTGACGCTTGCCGTGAGCCGCGGATCGCGCCGATGTTCCGATTCATTGCGCAGCGTCCGCTCTATCCAGTAGAGATAGTTTTCCATGAGCCGCCCCGAACCAAAGGGCACGTATACCTCATCCGGCGCTTCGTTTAAGACCTCATGCACGTGCCAGTCGTAGAAGACCGCCTGCGGCTCGATCGTGCGCGTGGACGTGAGATCAATACCGTTCTCGTTGTTGCAGATTTTCTTGATGAGCTTTGGAGTCAACTTCCTTGATAAATTCGTCACATAGACATCTGCGCGAAGCCGCAGCAAAGCATCGAGTATGCCGGGGTTTATGGCCCTTCCCACGAGGATCTTCGGAGGCGGAAGATTATACATGGCAAACCGCACAGCCACGGCTGCGCCCTCGTTTCCTTCCGTAATGAGCGAAAGGCGGGGGATCGGCATGCGTTCCAGATCGTGTCGAGTGAGGATCCCGGCCCTGCGCTTTAAATATAATGCCCGCGCGTAATCCCGACACAGCGTCGCCAGCTCCCACGCGGCCCTGTCCTTGATCGTGCCAGTTGGGTTGCTCAAGCGATCCGCTTCGTTTTTTATGTAGACTTCGCCATATCCATCCGCCGTGAGATCAAGCGGTATCACAGGTGTAGCCTTCCACTCCGGCGCGTGTGGATCGGCCTCCGCGTAGGCAGGGATGCCGTCGCCCCATTGATCCATGAGCTCTGGCGTCATGGATTCGGGATATGGGATCTCTTGCTTGATCTCTCGATCGATCGGGCCATCGTCCTCTGCTTGAGGTAACCCCGAAGCCGCCTGATAGCCGTCAATGCCGCAGGCAGAGAGACCTGCCAGGCCCCGCTGAAAGGCAACTGTAACCGTCATCGCCCACCCCTCCACCATTAATTATCGGCCTGAAGGCCGGAAAGTTGCGCTATTTATGGCGGGCTGCGGAGTGGCACGCAGTAAGCGGGGTTCCGCCGTTTATCGATAGGCCGCGAACAACGGCGCAGAATAAGCGGTGACCTGCGGCAGGCTTCGAGCAATGGGGACCGCGAAGGCTATAATTCCACCGTTAGCCGTATGAGCTGAGACCAACTCGGTGTCGGCTTGCGAGATGCCAGCCGCAGGTCGCCGCGTACTTCATGGCACGTAGCCAGGCGAATATTTGAATTCGGGCGTGACGCGCTGCATCAGTCGATATCCTTGCTTTTCAAGCTGAAATCGGGTCTAAACGGCGCATGCCGCCACTCTCCATACGCAAGATCGTCTTCATCGAACCAAAGGCACCCGGCAATCATGTCTACTCAAAGTGGGGACTGCCCAGGCTCGGCACCCTCACGCTGGGCGCTATGCTCAAGCAGGCAGGTTATGAAGTAAAAATCTTCATCGAGGAGATCCGTGGCATCGACTGGGATGATGTCTTTGATGCGGATCTGGTCGGCATATCCTCGATCACCTCCACGGCGCCGCGCGCCTACGAGATGGCGAACATGGTGCGCAAGGCCGGCATCCCCGTATTCATGGGCGGACCGCACGTATCTTTCCTCGTCGAGGAGGCGCTCGCGCACTGCGACTACGTGCTCTGCGGTGAGGCCGAGGGATCGATCCTGCCGTTCATGGAGGCGATAAAGACCGGCGTAGGGCTCGAGTCGGTCTCCGGCCTCGCCTGGAAGTACGGCCACTCGATCCGCAAGAACGCGCTGGGCGAGCAGGTGATGGATCTGGACAGCCTGCCGTTTCCGGATTTCAGCCTCGTGGCAGGGAGCAAAAAGTTCAAGGGCGACCTCTCCGTGACTCCGATAATGACCTCGCGCGGCTGCCCGTTCGGTTGCAACTTCTGTTCGGTCACCGCGATGTTCGGCAGGCGCTACCGGTTCCGCTCGGTCGAGAATGTGATTGCGGAGCTCAAGCAGAGGAATCCATCCTGGGTCTTCTTCTATGACGACAACTTCGCAGCGCGGCCGGAGCACACGAAGGAGCTGCTGCGCAGGATGATCGATGAGGGGATAAAGCCTAAGTGGAGCGCGCAGGTCCGCATCGACGCTGCAAACGACCCCGAGCTTCTGAGCCTTATGAAGAAGGCCGGCTGCGCCATCGTCTACATCGGCCTCGAGTCAATAAACCCCAAGACGCTGGCCGCGCTCAACAAGGGCCAGACGCCCGAGCAGATAGAAACCGCGATCCGCACCATCAACTCGTACGGGATCGGCATCCACGGGATGTTCATATTCGGAGCTGACCACGACGACCCGGCGACTATCAAGGCCACTGTGAAGTTCGCGAAGAAGAACGAACTCACGTCGGTTCAGTTTATGATCCTAACGCCGCTGCCCGGCACTTACATATTCGAAAAGTTTGAGTCCGAGAACAGGCTCCTCTCGCGCGACTGGGGATACTACGATGCACACCACGTGGTATTCGCCCCGAAGGGGATGAACGCCGTCCAGCTGCAGACCCTCACGATCAAGGCGATGCTCAAGTTCTACTCGCTCGGCAGCGTCCTGTCCGGGCTCAACCGCTTCGACATCTGGACGATGATGATACGCGCCTACGGCTGGAGGCTGACCAGAAAGACGCGCAGCAACCTGCGCGGCTTTGCCGAGCATTTGAAAGAGCTCTACCAGCATGCAGGAAACGGGCTCAATTCCGCAAGACAAGGCATCCAGCTCGGCGCACGAAAGACGACGGACGACCTCAAGGATATCATCCGCCGCGTCAACCTCGACCGCATCCGCGAGCTCAGGCAGGAGCGGCAGAGGCAATTGCCGGCCGAAAAAATAACCAAATCCCTGTAGCTTCATGGCGTTAAAAAGTAAAAAGGCCCTCACGATCATGAGGGCCTTTTTGTATACCTATTAAGATCTCAAGCCGACGCCGGCTTGAAGCCTTGGTTTACAACCTCGCTACTGCCTTAAGCGCCAGATCCTTCTCCATCTTTATATGCGCATCATCGTCCGTGTTGCCTAAACCAAGGCCCACCGTGACATTCATCATTACGCCCTTCGCCTTGACCAGGGTCGTGACGCCCGCGCCCAGCTTCAGCCCGCTGCCGCCATAGACAGCATCGTCGCCGACGCCAGGGACTGCGACCGCGTTCTGGATCGCATCCTTTACACCCTTGTAGAGTTCGGCAACGCCGTAATTGCTCTGTTTGAGGTTGTCGACAAAGAGCGCGCCTTCATTGATTGATATCTGAACGAACTTCATCTCCTTGCCGCTCGCGTCCTCATAATAGCAGATCTTCTGACCGAGGGGATTGCCGGACGGCGGCGTCGTCTCATGCTTGCTGATCTTTAACGCGATGCCGAGCGCCGCCTCTGCCTCAGCCTGCGTGACGAGTGCGCACGGATCGTAATTTTTTGCCGCCACGGCCGCTGTCTCAGTGGTAGCTGTCTCGCTTCCCCCTTCAGTTGCCGCCGCTCCTGCCTCCCCGCCCGTCTCTGCGGATGTGACCACGCCCTCTTGCTCAGTCGTTGTCGTACCCGTCTTGCTGGTCTCACAACCGACAAGCGCCAGGATGAAACAGACGCTCACTAACGCATAGGCAAATCTCTTCATAAAACCTCCCTTTGATTGTGTGCCCGGCATGTAGCAGAAGCCCGGACGCTGTTCAAGCCCAATAGCCTCCCTTATATATTGACAGGCCGGCGGCAGAGGGGCGATAAACGCCGGGTCCGGGGGCTTCCATGCGCACAAGAATCACCTGTCTGATAGCCGCGTTCCTTATCTCATCGGCGCCGGCAGCCACGCTGCACGCGGGCGTTGATGCCAAGGTCCACGCATTCGTGAGCATCCCGCCGCAGGCGTATTTTGTGGAGCGTATCGGAGGGCCGTATGTCGCGGTGGACGTGATGGTGCCGCCCGGCCAGTCGCCGCACTCCTTCGAGCCCCTGCCAAAGCAGATCGCGACCCTTTCGCGGGCGGACGCCTATTTTCAAATCGGGATGACGTTCGAGGGCCGGCTCATCGCAAAAGCGCAGGAGATCAACCCCAGGCTCAAGGTCTTTGACACGCGCAAGGGCATCGCGCTGCACCAGATGGCAGCGGCCGACGAGCACGGCCACGGCCAGGGCATGGCCGACCCGCATATATGGCTCTCGCCGAAACTCGCGAAGATACAGGCGACAAATATATCCGCCGCACTCTGCCAGCTGGATCCGGCGCACGCGGCCGACTTCCAGAAGAACCTCGCCTCGTTCATCGCTGATCTCGACCGGGTGGACGCATCGATCGCTCTTTCGCTTGCGGCGCTTAAGGGAGATCAGTTCTTCGTCTATCACCCGGCGTTCTGGTATTTCGGAGATGCGTACGGGCTCAAACAGGTCGCCGTGGAGAGCAGCGGCAAGGAGCCGTCCGCGAGGGAACTGGGCCGGCTCATAGACCGCGCCAAGGCTGCGGGCGTGCGAGTCATCTTCGTGCAGCCGCAATTCCCGACGAAGAGCGCCGAGGCTGTAGCAGCGGCCATTGGCGGAAGCGTGATAAAGATAGACGACCTGTCGCGCGACTATCTGGCGAATCTTGAAACAATAGCATCGCGTATCAAGGAAGGCCTTAGAGCGAAATGAAGCAAGAGCCCCCCATCTGCATGCACGGCGTCTCCTTCTCCTACGACGCCGATCCCGTGCTCGAACACGTGGACATCTGCATAGAGGAACGCAGCTTCATAAGCATCATCGGTCCGAACGGCGGCGGAAAGACCACGCTGCTCAAGCTCATGCTGGGGCTCTTGCGGCCCACGGCCGGCAAGGTGAGCATCTTCGGCAAGTCGCCGCGCGAGTCGCGAAAAGAGATCGGCTACATGCCGCAGAACGCGCAGTTTGACCCGCACTTCCCGATCGCAGTCATGGACGTCGTGCTCATGGGCAGGCTCGGAAGCGAAAGCTGCAGGGGCGGCAGGTACTGCGCGGATGACCGCAAGGTCGCGGATCGCGTGCTCGGCGAGGTCGAACTCTCGGCGCTCAAGCACCGCTCCTTTTCATCGCTCTCGGGCGGTCAGAGACAACGCGTGCTGCTCGCGAGGGCCCTGGCGTGCGAGCCCAAGATCCTCATGCTGGACGAGCCTACCGCCAATCTCGATCAGGCGGTCGGCACGAGGCTCTTCGACCTGCTCAAGAAGCTCAACGAGCGGCTCACTATCGTCCTCGTGTCGCACGACGTGGGGTTTGTCACGCGCTACGTGGACCGCGTGCTCTGCGTGAATCGCAGCGCGCTCGAGCACTCCGCGTGCGATCTCACGGGCGAGATGGTGAGTCAGATGTACGGCGACGACATGCACGCGGTCTGGCATGGAGCGCACAAACTCGGAGGGCACTATGAATGAGTTCGTAGGCGCCCTTATGCAGTACAAGTTCCTGCAGACCGCCCTGCTCACGGGCGTGCTCGCGTCCGTGGCATGCGGCATAGTCGGCACCTACGTGGTCGTACGGCGCATCACCTATATAGCGGGTGGCATCGCGCATTGCGTGCTTGGCGGCATGGGCGCCGCGCGATACCTGCAGGTCGTACACGGCATTGATTGGGCGCTTCCGATCTACGGCGCCATCGCAGCCGCCTTTGCCGCGGCCATAATAATCGGCCTCGTGAGCCTCAGAGCAAAACAGCGCGAAGACACGGTCATCGGCGCGCTCTGGGCAGTCGGGATGGCGGCCGGCGTGCTCTTCATCTCAAAGACCCCCGGCTACGGCGTGGACCTGATGAGCTACCTCTTCGGCAACATCCTCATGGTCTCGCAGCACGAGATCAGGCTCCTCATCGGGCTCGACGCGCTGGTCGTGGCGACCGGGCTCCTCTTCTTCAAGCAGCTCCAGGCGGTATGCTTTGACGAGGAATTCGCGAGGCTCCGCGGCCTGAACGTCGAGTTCTACTATCTGCTCCTGCTCTGCCTCACCGCAGCGACCGTCGTGCTCTTGATAACCGTGGTCGGCATCATCATGGTAATCGCGCTGCTCACGCTCCCGGTGGCAATCGCGGGCTTCTTCGCGAAGAGGCTCGGGCAGATGATGCTGCTCTCGATCGTGCTGAGCATGCTCTTCACGGCGGCCGGCCTGGGGATCTCCTACGGTCCTGACCTCCCCGCCGGCTCCACGATAGTCATGCTGGCCGGCGCGGGATATCTGGCCGCGGTCCTGACCATGTGGCTCTCAAAGGTGAGGCGCACGCAGAAGCCTGCGCCCGTTGAAAAGGAGTAGCAGCCCGCCTTGAGTCTCAGGCTTCGCACCAATTGTTGATGACTCGGGGCCGATTTGTTGCTATCTTGCCCTCTCAATAGAGGGGAATTCTCCACATATCTTTCGAAAGGGGGAAATATATGACAGAACAGAGTATGCAGCAGATGCAGCAGATGCAGGGCGGGTTGGGTTCCCTGGGCATAGTGCCCATCATTATCATGCTTGCGCTCTACGTCTTCTTCGCGTGGTGCATGGCGAGGATAGCAGTAAAGACCGGCATGCCGCTGCGTTCAGCATTTATATGGGCGGTGATACCGATCGCAAACATATTGCTGCTCATTAAGATCGCTAACAAGCCCATGTGGTGGCTTATCCTGCTGTTCATCCCGATCGCCAATATCGTGGTCAGCATCCTCATATGGATGGCTATCTCGGAGCGGCTCGGAAAACCAGGTTGGTGGGGTATCCTCATCGCCCTCGTGCCGATCGTCAATATCGTGCTGTTCTTAATACTCGCGTTCGAGAAACCGACGACCGCGACGGCTTAAGCGCGCACAGCAATTGCATTCACAAAAAAGCCGCCCTTCACGGGCGGCTTTTTTTGCCTTCGCGCATGGCGAAGATCTCGCGACATGCCTGCGGCTACGCCGGCTTGAATGAGAGACCGGCGACGCCGAGCCCGCCGGCAAGCGCAGCCTGCGCTGCGCCTTCGGCGGATGATTCGGAATCCGCTATCGCTTCTTCCTCGCTCATTTCTCCGTCAGCAGCAGGCGCTGCTTCGGTTGCAGCGGGCGCAGGGCTCTCTCCCGCAGACACGGGCCACGCAGCCTTTGCAACGTAGAACTGGATGACCTTTTCGAGCGGCACCTCATCCGGGCCGTGAGTCCCCATCGCGGCCTTGAAATCGTCGAGCGGGATATTGCGAAGCGCGGGCAGGAAACCGGCCATGCGGTTATAGATCGCCTTCATGGAACGGATGCGCGTGCGGTTTCTCAGCGCGAGGATCGCCCAGGTGCGACGGGCCTTCCACACCAGCCCTGCGAACTCCTCCCCGCCAGCCGCCTTGCGCGAGGCGTTTGCAGCCTCCACGTCGTTCAACAGTGCCACCGACGCATAAAAAGCCTCGTCAAATGCAGGCGCGCGCTGAAGCCTGGCGCATGCCGTGTCCCAGTGTGCCGCAAGGTCGCCAGCGTCGAAGGATCTCAGCTTAAACGATGCCTGCATGAATTCGCGCTCGTCCCTCTTGAGAATTCCCAGCGCGTCGTAGCCCTTGCCCATCCCCAGGGCCCGGGCGTCGTCCAATGACCTGCCGACTCCGTTCGCTGCGAGCGCCGCGAAGAGCCTTGAGAAGACAGGCCTCGCTGAGAGATTCGCGAATCGCCTGGCAACAAACTGCAGCGTGCGCGCTTGAGAATGCTTGTGCCAGCGGCCCATCTGGATTTCACGCGCAACGAGGAGACAGCATGCCGAAGCCGCCAGATCCATTGCTGACTTCACAAACGACTCGGTCCCCTCGCCGGGGCGTGCCATCGAGGCGCCGGCGACGCCGCAGAGGTTTTTTACGAGATCAGAGAGATCCTCTCCGGCCGACCTTGTCCTCAGGTCGGCCGCCAGCATGAATTCCTTGAGCGCGGACTCGTGCCTGGCCAGGATCAACGAGCGGACAGAAGGATCGGATATCTGCGTTGACCACGCCAGTTCATCCGGAGAGAGCTCGACCTCAGAGAAATCCGCAACGACCGCAATCGTCGGAGCCTCGGCGACTTCGCCGTACACCTCCGGCATCGTCTTGCTCAGCTGTCTCGCGATCGCAAGCATGAGGCCTTGTTCTGCAGGCGCGGCGGCGGAACCTGTGCCCGATATCCTGTCCGCCGTCGACTCCTGAAGAGACGATGCCATGCGAATGAAATCCGCAAATTTCATCTCCCTGCCGGATTCATTTGTCCGCTGCCATGCCTCGATGAGTTCCTCCGCATCGAGGGATACCCTCGCGAGGATCTGATCCGCCTTCGCGCGCGGGATACGTGCGCGCATCGCAAGCTCACCCAGCGCCGCGGAGCGATATGCGCCGCCGCACTCGATGAAGAAGCGGCGCATGATCCATGCATGGACACCGTTATCGCCCTCGAGATTGAACCGCGTGAGGAGGCCCAGGAACTCCGCGAGCTGCACCGAGCGCGCAGCCGAAAGCGCCCACATTGCCCACGAGGATTCGTCCAGGCAGGCCGCACCTTCGGCCGGCGCATGCAGCGCCATGGCGCCCCTGATGGCGTCCTGACTCTGCGGGTTGAGATCGTGTGGCCCTATGCCTGCGTCCTCTATCCCATCGAGGAGCGCGATCATTTGCTGCCGTGGCTTGTCCCGCGGCCTCACCTTTACGCCCGCGGAGATCTTCCCATCGTCCGAGAATCGCAGGCGGGCCCTTAAGTTTCTCATGTCCCAGACCAGTCTGGTATTGCCTACGGAACGCGACGCCCTGAACCAGAAGGGATCACTCGCCCTTATCGCGAGCAGCAGCAGCGGCTGCTCGGGAACCCCTCCGCCGTAGCGCATCGCCCGCCGCAGGAAGATGTGCCAGTACAGCTCCGTCCTGGGCTCCACCTTGCCCGCGGAAACCGCCTCCACCATACGAAACCAGCCGGCGTCGAAAAATTCCATATCTCCCGGCTTTTCGAGCAGTGACGTGAGCAGGACGACCGCCATCTGCTGTGAGAGCCTGCCGCCCTGCACCAACGGCTTTAAGATGGATAGCGCAAAATCGATCCGGTCGTTGCCGTCTCGCATGGTCCTGAAGACCTCGTTCGCAGCCGCAAGGATCTTCTGCTTCGTGCCGGCGACTATGTTCCCCTGGCGGAGACGGTCCAGCGCGCCAAGCCTCTCCGCGAGTTCGTCCTGCCCCTTGGCTGCGGAAATCGCCGCGAAGTTGCGCGTGCTGAATCTGAACCCGCCCACCAGATTTTCCTGGAAGCGGAATCGATGCCGCTCCGCGTATGCGATCATGAGGACAGGCAGTGCGGAATTGATCGACTTTTCTGCGAGATCGAACCCGTCGGCCCCGGAAGAGAACCTCTCCGCGTGCTGCCTCATCATGGCCGTAAGTGTGCAGTCAAAGCACTGCAGCAGATCGATTCTGTCCACCACGCCGCCCTGCTCATATGGCTGGGGCGGCGCCTTGCGGATGAACTCGAGGACCTCTGCCGCGAAGTTGAAATCTGCGCCTGGTACAGGTTTGACGGACATATGCATTGGCTCCTAGGACGGAGCCTATAGCCAGCGCGTCGTATAATGGCAAGTATAGTTTATAGTTTCGGGGGGAAAATCAGCTGCGGAGCATGGCGGGAAGGTGCGCCCTAATGCGCTCTGCAGCCATCGCGCACTCCTCGATCGAGGGCACCAGGGCCAGGCGGACAAAGCCCTCCCCGGGATTCCCGTCCGGCGTGGGCTCGCTTATCCAGTTGCCGGGCGTGGCCACTATGGCGATCGACGGATCCAGGAGCTTCTCGGCAAATGCCACGGATGTTATTCCCTCCGGCACGCGCTGCCAGATGTAGAGCGTGGCTGCCGGCCTGCACTCGGGAAGCCCTGCGGCAACGAATGCATCGACGATGAGGTCGCGCTTCTGGCGATAGAGCTGGCGGAGATTTTCCACATGCGACTCGTCCGAGAGCGCTGCTGCGGCCGCGTCCTGGATAAATGTAGGCGTGCCGGAGTCGATGTTGGTCTTGAGCTTCTTGAACGCGGAGACGATCTCGCTGCCGCCCGCCACCCACCCCACGCGATAGCCGGTCATGCAGCTGCGCTTTGAGAGCGACTGAAACGCGATCACTCCATCCTTAGCGACCTCGAGCATCGAGTGCGGTGCCTCGCCGTAGTAATTCTCCGTGTACGCCTCGTCCGACGCGATGACGATGTCGTTCTTGCGGCCGAACTCGACTACCTCTTTCAGGAACGCAAGCGGGGCCACGGCGCCCGTGGGGTTGTTGGGATAATTCACCCACATGAGCCTGGCGCGGCGGCGTATATCCGCGGGAATCGAATCCAGGTCAGGCAGAAATCCGCGCTCCTCGTGGAGGTTCACGTAGTGGACCTGCCCTTCTGCAAATCGCGTCCCGCGCGTATAAGGCGGGTAGCCTGGGTTCGGCACGATCACCACGTCGCCGGGATCTACGATCGCCTCGTGAAAATTGAAGACCGCTTCCTTGGAGCCGATCGACGCGGAGATCTCGGTCTCCGGGTCGAGCTTCACGCCAAAGCGCTTTTCAGTCCACGCAGCGATGGCGCCGCGGTATTCCTTTGATCCTACATAGGACGGATACCCGCTCGATGCGCGCACATCCACATACTTTTTGATCGCGGAGCGCACGATCTCCGGCGCGGGCTCGGTGGGGTCACCCACCCCGAAGTCGATCACCTTTGCGCCGGACGCACGCAGATCAGCCACCTTCTTATCGATCTCGGCAAACGCATAGCCTGTGAGCGAAGAAAGACGTTTGGAAATCGTGATAATCATCCTGCCTCCCCTTGTGTCATTGCGGGCCCTTCGACGTTGGGCTTCGGCTGCTGAGCTCAGTCGAAGCCCTCAGGGCGAAGCCTGCCTGCCGGCAGGCAAGCAATCCCCCGCAAACAGTGCCGCCGCTTATTAGCGATTTCGACAATAAATGAAAATAAGCAACCGCATCCTTATTAAAGGAAACTTTAATTAGATGGACGCTTATTTAAGTTTAGGGCGTTATCCTTAAATAAGAAATTTAAAGGCCATATATTACAGCTACTTACAACACCATCTTTTTTCGCCATCTCGGCTTAATTCGCGCAACATTTTCCTTTGCCTGCCGATAATAATAAAGTGGGGGTCGGCCCGTCAGGGTAAGTGATAGTAAAATCAACGAGTTAACCGTGCCTGGCACCAAGTCCATATCCGAGGTCAAGGATCTCTACGACCTCATCGAGCTCTATGCGAACCTCGATCGCAACAACGACGGTTTGCTGGGGCCCGGTGAAGTGTCAGCCGAGGAGATCAAGGCGGGAGATAAGGAAAGCCCATCCGCTGGCGTACCGGATGGATTTCTTCAGCCCTGGGAGGTCATGGAGATGCGGGGCCCCACGGTCTTCAATCCCGTGGAGACGATCCGGATGAGGTCGTGGAACAAAGAGGCAGCATATAAAGGGTTCCCCGATATCCCATCTCTTCCTCGAGACGTCGAGATCGGCGGTGTGACCTACAAATCCGGAACGCCACTCCCCTTTCATTTATGTACACATTATTCAAGGGTCGCGGGCGGCGTACTCGCAAGGCCGACAATACTTCCATCAATACCGCAAATCACTTTTCCAGCGGATTCAGTAATGTCTTTTAGCTATGACTTCCATAGCTCGAATATTCGCACGCTCTCTGTTGTCTTAGGAGCAGATGCCACCATTAACGGAGTCTTTTGCAAAAAGGATACCCGCCTCTTTTTTAGTGATGGAAAGCTGTCCATGATTCAATCTGAACAAGGTTTTCTCATAAACAATGTGCGATATATACTCGCATACTTCAAGGATGGGGCATTGGACTTCGGAGATCTCGCTGAAACTGCACGTCTTCCCGTCAATCAGCGCACTTCGTATCTCTTTCAGGGACGAGTTCAATTCAATCGACGCGGCATGGTCAAATCAGGAAATCTTGCAGAGGATGTCCCAAGCCCTTATGGCGCACGTTACAAACACCCCGCAGGCGCTTATATCTCTTTCTTTGCTGATGGGACGCCAATGGAAGGTACGGTTGAATGTTTCAAGGCGCATTTCCCCGGCATTGTGCTTTCGGGCTCAGTCTCAGAAAAAGACATCCTGCTGGCTATGGAGACTTTCTCTCAACTGAGTCCGCAGACGCTCGCCAACATCAAAGGCATCCGTTTCCAATATGAAGAGTTGCCAACTACATTGGGAGACAAGGCTGGTGGTTATGCAAATCCTTTTAACAAGACTATCTATATGAGAAAGGGCAACGCAGATTCGCCGACTGTCTCCTCTATCGCCCATGAAGCAGCACACATAAGGCATCTCACGCTCCAGGAGGAAACCACAAAACGCATCGCTGCTGCTACGCGACACCTAGATCCCTCGAACCCGAATGATATGGTCGAAGATGCCGCTATCACACGGCAAATTTTCTCAAGGAGTTTCGATGCAAAGTGGAGTCGTGCAGCAAGATATGATTTCAGCTTCTCGATCGCAGACCTTATCTCGTATCAGCGTTCTTTGAAACAGTACGACGAAGGACACACCAGAACGAAAGTCAGCGACACTACTGACTATCCAAAAGAGGGATTCATAAATGACTACGGACGAGTGAGCATATGGGAAGATATTGCGACGCATGTACAAATGACCTACGAAAATCCCGAAAGATATGCGCAACTGATTGATGCCTATTCTTCTTTTTATTTAGAGCACCCCGACCAACGCCCCTATGCGCAGGTCTATCGCGCTAAACTGGAACTCCTGCGCGAATACGGCTTCATCACCGAGGCAAAGTACCGCGAGATCGTGCCGGTGCATCCTGACGTGGTCGCGTTCTGCGGGGCCGTGAATTGTCCGTAAAGGCCAACTGCCGATGCACATGCAGGCCATCTCTCCTCTGGACAAAACCCGCTTAATAACTTATAATGTCCATAAATGTGGACAGTTAAAATATCTTCCCAGGCGGGTCGTTTCTATGCCTCCCTTCAGGGGAGGGAACAAGCGAGGGTCGCTGCGGCCCTTGACCAGCTCGCCCAGGATCCCCGAACGGGCAAATCCCTCAGGGGTGAACTGAAGGGTTACTGGTCGTACAGGGTCGGCGTCTATCGCATTCTGTACTCGATCGAAGAACATGAAGTCGTCGTTCACATCCTTCGCATTCAGCATCGCAAGGAGGTCTACGAACGCTTCAGGAGGTGACTATGGCTCAGCTCATTTCGGTCTCGAAGGCAAAACAGCGGCTGCTGGAACTCGCCAGGCGCTCTCACGATCAGGGCGAATCCTTCATCCTGCTCAGGGACGGAGAGCCCGTGAGCGCCATGATTCCGTTTGATGAATACGAGTCCCTGCTGGAGACGCTGGACATCCTGGAAGACGAACCCGACATCCTCTCCAAACTCAAACGCGCCGAGAAAGAAATGCGGAAAGGAAAATTCGCCGTCTGGAAGGGAAGAAAACCAGCGCCCACCCGTTGACCCGACTTTCTCCGGATGAACCATTTGTTGCATAATTACGGCTTCATCACCGAGGCAAAATACCGCGAGATCGTGCCAATGCATCCCGACATGGCCGCGTTCTGCCAGACCGTGAATTGTCCATAATTCGCATTTTCCTTTGACGCTGAGAGAGAGAATGGTTATAATTCTGACCATAAGGGGTCGGCCTTAGGCACGGGAGGTTCTGCATGAAATCTATCAAGGCGACGGATGCGAAGAAACATCTGCTGGAAATCCTCCGGGATGCAGACGAGTCCTTTGAGCGCTACTGCATCACTCGAAACGGCGAGCCGAAGGCGATCCTCATGTCCGTGGACGATTATGAGGGATGGCTCGAAACCCTGGCAATCTTAAGCGACAAGAAGGCGGTGGCGGAAATTCGAAAGGCCCGCAGGGAGCTGAATGCCGGCAAAGCGATCCCTTTCGAAAAAATCCTGGAGAAGCTCTGTGCCTGAATATCGCATTGTCTTTGCGCCAACAGCTGAGAAGCAATTGTTTGCGCTGACCAGGACCATCCGCCTGCGCGTGGCTCATGCCATCGCAAAACTCGCCGATGATCCATTCTTGGGGAAACAGCTCAAAGGCGACCTCAAAGACTACCGATCCTGGCGAGTTGGAGATTATCGGGTCGTCTACTTTATCCGGAAGCATATCATTCAGATCGAGATCGTACGCATCGCGCATCGTCGCGAAGTCTATCGGCACTGACTTCGCCGATCCTGCCTTGACGCCGTGCCGATGCATGAAGAAGTCGCCGTCTTAGTAATGTTCACGCGATGCGGTAGAGACTCCCCTTCCTTGAACCTTCCATCGCTATGAGTCCACCCTGCTTCATGCGCGCGAGAATCGCCTTCAGCGTCACGCGTTTGATGCCTGAGTTGCGCTCCAGGAATCCGATGCTCGCGGGCTGATGCAGGCGGATGAGACCCAGCACTTTTTCTTCAAGGACCGTGAGAGTCCCAGACTTCTTCGGCATCCATTGCTTTTGCAGATAGTTTGCCTGCTGCTCAAGGGCGTTCAGGAAAAAGAGGAACCACGGGTTGATGTCTGCAGTCGCCTTGAGCGTTGCCTGCGTTTGCCGCAGAGCGATGTAATAGCCCTCCTTGTTATCCTCCACAACCTTCTCATGCGATGAATACATGCAGAATTCGTATCCCAGCTTTATAAGACACAGATTCGTGAGCAGCCGTGCCATGCGGCCGTTGCCGTCGCGAAACGGGTGGATCGCGAGGAATTTGACGATGAATGCCGCGATGACCTCCAGCTCTGAATAGTTCAAGTCACCGATGAACGCGTTGTAATCGTCCACGAGTTCGCGCATCTCGACGTCGGTCTGAACGCCCGGCGGCGTGGTCTCAAAGATTATCTCCCGCTCGCCCGTCGCGTGATCGATGCGTACGACGGAATTCGGGACATTCTTGTACGCGCCCCTCTGGTTCGCGGGGAGCACATCATTTGAAAGATATGAGCACATCATCTGGTGCAGCGATCGGACCGAGTGCTCGCTAATTTCGATTTCGCGATAGTGGTCGAAGATATGGTGCAGGCAATCGATATAGCCCGCGACCTCCGCCTCGTCTCGGTCGTGGATCTTTTGAATCTTGAGCCCCTCAAGGCGTGCGACGATCTCATCATCGGAGAGCTTCGCCCCCTCTATACGCGTCGAGGCGCCTGCGGAGGTGATGATCGTGGTTTTCTTGAGTCCGGCGTAGAGATCTCGGCTCGCCTCTTTTGAAATCTCCCACAGTTCTCTGAATGCACTTATGGCCTGAATTTTTTTCAGGACCTGCGGATTGAGCGGTGATTTGAGGAAGTTTCTCATACCATTAAATATGCCATATAATATGCCATAAATCAATTAAATCCATAAAATACCCCATATTTTATACCAAATACCTGCCTGAGAAACGACTGACAGCCATATATACAGCGCAACATTTCCCTTCGTCAGCCGATAATAATGATGTGGGGGGTCTGCCCGTCAGGGCAAGTGACAGTAAAACCAACGAGTTAATCGTGCCTGGCACCAAATCCATATCCGAGGTCCGGGATCTCTACGACCTCATCGACCTCTATGCGAACCTGGATCGCAGTGGGGATGGGCTCATCGGTGCCGGAGAGATGCCCGCCGAAGAGATCAGCAAGACCGACGTCGGCAGTACGCCGTATGAAAAAAACCGGCCCGATGGATTTCTCGCACCGTGGGAGATCATGCAGCGTCAGGCGCGTTTCTTTGGCTCCACCGAGGTCGCGCAAATGCGCACCCAAAACCAGGCGTCACTCGGCAGCGCCTTTTCGGACATCATGAGCCTTCCAAAGGATGTCGCCTTTGGGCCGCTCAGGTTTAAGGTCCATACGGCCTTGCGTTTCTGGCAGAATGGACGCATCCAGGAAGCCACGCTCGCTGAGCCCACCGACATCTCCGTGCTCGCGCGACAATGCCACATGCACACGCCTCCAGATGATGGCGACCTGAAATCGCTCCCGGCAGGCACAAGGATATGGCTTGATCCGGACGGGACGCTCAAGGAGATCGAGCTGGGCGGCCCCGCGCACATCAGGGGAATAGACTTCACTGCCGGCATTCGGATCAGGTTCAAAGGGAATAAGAAGATCGGGGAAGCAGATGCAACACACGAACCGATTGTCATAAACAACATTGCCTACACTCGAGTCGTTTTCCTTGAAAACGGCGATCAAGTCCGGACCCTGAAGGACGATACCTCAGTGCCGTTTTTGCGTCTCGTGTATAGTTACAATTATTTCGGGTCTGTCGCTGACTCCAAGACGAGCGTAAGCCTTCCCTGTAAAGCAAAGACTGACGTCCGGTTCAATCCTGATAGGTTTGCTATTCAGGGTGTGCTTGCCCAGGGCCAACGCATGTTTGAATATGAAGGCAAGTCCGGCGGTCTGGAAGTCGCACTTCCCCCAGGCACCAAAATACATGTCGGCGACGGAAGCGTGACTCAATTCCGCGCAGAACTCGGCGATGACTTCAGATTTCAAGGTGTGCATGCGGGGCAAGGCGATATTTTTGAGGAAATCAGTGAAAGAGATCTGGAAGGCATGATCGATGCAAAATGGTATTTTACGAATGAATATGTCGTCCGACTCAGATCGAATCATGGCAGCATCCGCATCGGCGGTGTGCACGCCACGGAGGCAACAATCGATGCGGCCGGCGTTGTATGGGCAACGCTCGCGGGGGATTTCCAAAGCCCCTATGGCAGCGGGAGGGTCTATCGAGCCGGTGAAAATGTATTTCTTTCAGCAGATGGAAGATTTCTGGAACCGACGATGAAGTGTTTTGAGACACTGTATCCGGGAATCAAACTTTTCGGCGTCAACAATGCCAACGAACTCTTGCATATCCTGACGGGCATGGCGGCCCTGCCCCCTGCTATACGGAGAAGCCTCCGAAAGGTCAGCTTCGTGGATGATTTTGATTACTCCCGTCATCCTGATATTCCATGGTTCGCTAGCATTAAGGGAGAAGCTGATCCTGTCGACATTGGTAGTTTTCGACTAAGTCGGTACTCTTCGTTGCAAGGAAGCATGCATCCAGATCAGAGAGGCGAATTGCGTTTCCTCCACGAGGCAGCGCACGTGCACACGCTTCGAGTTGGCGAAGAGTTTAAACGAAAATGGCTGAAGGTTGAATATTCCCTTTTACCAAAATGGATTCAGGAACGGTTGAAGGCCGAAGGTCTCGAGATAAATAATACCATAGAAGCTTGCATCACTGAATATGGATGCAGGAATTTTTATGAAGATGTCGCGACGATGACTGAAGCAGCGACCTTTAAGCCGACCTTGTTTCGACGGTGGATTGATCCCGGAGTTCACAGGCACGCCCCCGCCTTCCGCGCCAAGCTCGATCTCCTGCGCGAGTACGGCTTCATCACCGAGGCGAAGTACCGCGAGATCGTGCCGGTGCATCCCGGAATGGCCGCGTTCTGCCAGGCCGTGAATTGTCCGTAATCTGAACCCTCATCGCATAAGAGCCCACAGCATTTTGCTGATCTCCGCTCTTCAATCTGCTGATCTCAGATCTAAAATCTCAAACTGCGATGGTGAGGCGATGATACTGCGACGGTACGTCGACGGTGAAGCGATGATACGGCGATCAAATTCGTTCTTCCTTCACCTCCGTACCATCGTACATTATTCTCGTCGGCACGCCCTCGGAGATCGTCTCTATGCCCACCGGCCGGCGCCATAGCTTGTAGAGATTCTTTAGCGTGGCCTGGGCGTAGTCGTCCTTCAGATCCACGCCCTCGTGGGTATGCTTGAGCAGGAGCTCGCCGCGGTTGCGGAAGTTGCCCTCCACGACGTCGATGATCGGGTGGCCGAAGTTCGTGAGCTGAAAGAGAAACTGCTTCTTGATCTTGTCGAACTCGCGCGACGCTATCCTCATCTCCTCGTGCGTGAGGTCGTACGCATAGACGAAGAGCCTGTGCTCCTGGCAGAATTCCGGGGTGAGGAACTCATCGATGAATGTCACATCCGAGTAAAGCCTGCGGACCTCGAATATCTTCTGACGGCCGAGGCCGAGTTTGCGGTCCCAGTTCTTCCTGGCCACCATATCGTTGCAATCATCGTACTCCTTGCCGAACTTGCCCTTGTTCCAGCGATCCTCGATGTCGCGGTAGAGCTCGAGCCCTATCTTGTAAGGATTCACGCGCGTCGGACCCATGGCGACCGTGCCCGAATGATGATCCGCATAATCGATCACCTCCGAGTCCTTGAGCGCCTTCTCGGTCATGATCCTGGAGTGCCAATAACTCGCCCACCCTTCATTCGCGATCTTCGTCTGCCCCTGCGGCGCGAAGTAGTACGTCTCCTCGCGGATGAGGGAGAGCACGTCGCGCTCCCACTTCTCGAGCGGAGCGTAGTCCAGCAGGAAGAGGAGCACGTCTTTTTCCGGTCTTTCAGGGAATTTCTTCTCCTCCTTTGCCTCTTCATCGAGCGCCCTGCGCTGCTCATCCAGAAACTCCTGGGGGTTCACGAACTTCTCCATGTACGGCCGCCCCGCGCGCAGCGTGTGGATCGGGCGCCTGGCGCTCGCGTCCTCCGCCGACGGAGGACTGCGCCGCTTGATGGCCGGCGCGTGGTAATCGATGAGCGTGTCGAGCGAAAGGCAGGCGTCGACGAAGGACTCGACGTTGTCGTGGCCGTACGCATCGATGTAGCGCATGATGCGCGTCTTGTGGTTGGCCATCTCGTCCATCATCTTGCGGTTCGTGTGCGCGAAGTAGACGTTGTTCTTGAAGAAGTCGCAGTGCGCGTAGACGTGCGCCATCACCAACTTCTGGTCCACGATGCCGTTCGAATAGAGCAGATAGGCGTAGCAGGGATCGGTGTTGACCACCATCTCGTAGATCTTGGAAAGCCCGTATGCGTAACTCTTCGAGAGCTCCTCGTATTCCATGCCGAAACGCCAGTGCGGGTAGCGGTTGGGAAACCCGCCGTACGCCGCCACTTCGTTTAGCTGATTCCAGTCGAGCACCTCGAAGATCACGTCGAAGAAATCGAGCCCGTAGCCCCGCGCATAGCTCTCTATCTCGTGCTTGAGCGCAGCCAGCTCGGATGGCAGCGAGGTCATGTACTTGGAAACGCTCTTTGGGTTGTGCTGTATCATTTTCCCTTGCCCAGGAATGTCTTGATAGAGTCGATGATCGCATTCCTGTCCTGTATCCGCGACGTGATGAGCGTCTCGTGGGATGGGAATCGCGCTTCCAGATCGCGCAGATACTGGCCGCTGCCGTACTCGCTCTCCACCTGCCCGTAGCAGAAGAGGTTCGAAATCGGCATGATCTCCTTCTCCAGAAGATTCATGCACTCCTCGGTGTCGTTGCCGGACCAGTTGTCGCCGTCTGAGAATTGGAACGGGTAAATGTTCCATTCATCCGGGTTGTAGCTCTCCTCGATTATTTTCAGGAAGAGCTTGTACGCGGAGGAGATGATCGTGCCGCCGCTCTCGCGGGTATGGAAGAATGTCTCGCGGTCGACCTCCCTGGCCACCGCGTCGTGGATGATGTAGCGCACTTCCATGCCCTGGTATTGCGAGCGGATCCACGCATCGAGCCAGAACGACTCGAGCCGCACGATCTCCTTCTGCTCGTTGCCCATGGAGCCGGACACGTCGAGCATATAGACGATGAGCGCGCGGCTGCGAGGCTTTACGACCTCTTTCCACGTCCGATACACGCGGTCCTCTCGGACCGGGATTATAAGCGGCCGCCTGGGATCGTAGGTGCCGCTCATGATCTGGCGGCGCAAGGCCTTGCGATAGGTGCGCTTGAAGTGGCGCAGACTCTCGGGGCCCGTGGACGCCATGCCGGTGTACTTGTATCTCTTGCTCTCCAGGTCCTCGGCGCCCTTGGGCCGGATGCGCGGCAGCTCGAGCTCCTCGCCCAGAAGCTGCGCCAGCTCCTCGAAGCTGACCTCGACCTCGATCAGGTGCTCGCCCGGCGCGTTGCCCGCCTTTGACGCGCCCTCCTGGTCGCCGGGCTGGATCGCACCCCCCTCGTCGCCGTCGCCCTGGCCGATGCCGCCCTTCTGCTTGTCGCCGTAGACAAAGTGAGGGATATCGATGCGCGGGATAGGGATGCTGACCAGGTCCTTACCCTTGCGGCCGATCAACTCACCCGTGGAGATGAACTTTCGCAGCTCTTTCTTGATCGCGCCCCGGACGATCTGCTTGAAACGCGCAACATCCTGATCAATTTTTTGTGCCATGAAATCCGGAACCTGGGACCCGGAACCTGAGACCCGGAAAAAACAATCCGACACTTTCTGCAATGCGCCCGGTCCCTGGTTCCTGGTCCCGGGTCCGAAACGTCAGCTCTGTCCTCTTCTCTCCCTAATATCCCCACGGGCGAAGATCGATGCCACAAAGTTGAGAACGTCGGTGGCGCACGTCTCGCAGTAGCCGTAGTTCTTGATCAGCCGGCTCTTTACGATATCGATCTTCTCCTGCGTCTCCTTGTCGACCACGCTGGATACGAGGCTTGTGAGCTTGATCGAATCCTTCTGATCTTCGAAGAGCTTCAGCTCGAGGGCCTTGTGCAGCCGCTCGTTCGTCTTGTAGTCGAACTTCTTGCCCTCGAGAGCCAGGGCGCCGATGTAATTCATGATCTCGCGGCGGAAGTCGTCCTTGCGGCTGTCCGGTATGTCGATCTTCTCCTCGATGGAGCGCATGAGCCGCTCGTCCGGCTCCTCGTCCTGGCCGGTGTAGGGGTTCTTCACCTTCTCCTTCTGGGTGTAGGCCTTCACGTTGTCGATGTAGTTTGAGTTGAGCCTCGATATCGCTTCCTCATCGGCGGAGATGGCGCGCTGCACCTCGTTCTTCACTATGTCCTCGTATTCCTCCTTCACGAGTGACAAAAGCTCGCGGTAGCGCTTCTTCTGCTCTTCGCTCTTGATGAGCGAGTGGTGCCTGAGCCCCGACTCGAGCTCGTTGAGCACCATAAACGGGTTCACGCAGCGGCCGCCCACGTCTGAGACCAGGGCATTCGAGATCTTGTCCTGGATGTAGCGCGGCGAGATCCCTTCCATGCCCTCGCGGATCGCCTCCTTGCGCAGCTCCTTGACGTTGTCCTCGGTGAAACCCGGCAGCGACTTGCCGTCGTAGAGCTTGAGCTTCTGCATGAGCGTGAGGTTGGCCTTCTTCGGCTCCTCGAGCCTCGTGAGGATTGCCCACATGGAGGCCATCTCCAGCGTATGCGGCGCAATGTGCTTGCCGCGCACGCGTTCCGGGCCGTAGTCTTTCTCGTAGACCTTGATCTCCTCGTGGAGTTTCGTGATGTAGGGGATGTCGATCTTGACCGTGCGGTCGCGCAGGGCCTCCATGTAGTCGTTGTTGAGCAGCTTCTTGTACTCAGCCTCGTTGGTGTGGCCTATGATGACCTCGTCGATATCAGTCTGCGCGAACTTCTTAGGCTTCACCTTGTGTTCCTGCGACGCGCCGAGCAGGTCGTAGAGGAACGCCACATCGAGCTTGAGCACCTCGATGAACTCTATGACGCCGCGGTTGGCGATGTTGAACTCGCCGTCGAAGTTGAACGCGCGCGGGTCGGAGTCCGAACCGTATTCGGCTATCTTGCGATAATTGATGTCGCCCGTGAGCTCGGTCGAATCCTGGTTCTTCTCGTCCTTTGGCTGGAACGTGCCGATCCCTATGCGGTCCTTTTCAGAGAGGATGATGCGGCGCACATTCACGTGATCGATCACCTTGGACCAGTCGCCGTCATAGAAGCGGAAGAGTTCGCGGTAGATGTAGCGGCAGTTCGGACAGAGGTCGCCCTCTATGATCACGCGCTGATCCTCGGAGAGCTTCTTGTTGAGCTCGGTGAGCACCTTGTCGCGCAGCTCGGGCGGTATGAGATGCAGGGGGTCCTCATGCATGGGGCACGGGATCTCCTCGGCCGTTCCGAAGACAAGGCCGTGATCATCGATCCCCTTCTTGACCCATCTGAAAGTGAAGAGCGCGCCCTCGGGTGTGGCCGAGTACGCCTCGAGCCCCTTCTTGAGCATGCGCACTATGGTGGACTTTGCGCCGCCGACCGGGCCGTGCAGGAGAAGTATGCGCTTCTCTGTGCCGTAGCGTCTCGCGGCTGACTGGAAGACGTTGACGAGCTTCATGAGCGGCAGGTCCAGGCCAAAGAGCGCGTCCTTGCCATCGTCAATGGGGTCCTCGAAGAAACGGAAGTGGGTGATCTTCTTTTTGTGCTCCGTGTATTCCTCGAACCCGTAGGAGAGGATCATGTCGTAAAGGCGCTGAAAAGCGGTATGCGCGGCCCTTGGATTCCGCTCGACGATATGGAGGTAGTCGGAAAAGCTCCCCTGCCAGTTGAGCTCCTGATACCCCTTTACGTCATGCAGGGTGGCGATCATCTGCATCAGGTCATGTTTTGCGCTCTCGGTCGACATAATCCCTCCCAGGTTGATCTTCTTGGTAAATGCTACCAGACGCCGAGCCCTATTTCAACACCCGGCTCTCGTTCTCTTTTATGGTTGAGCGGATTACCGCCCTCAGCAGCGTATTGCGGTTTGCCCGTCCAACGAGGGCACGCATGTCTTCGTAGAGTGCGGGATCCATTATCATCTTGCCCAACGTACCTTCCCCGCGGCGTATGGAATCCAGTATCGAGCGGAGGTCCTCGGAGGCATGGCGCAGATTAACTATGAGTCCCGCTGTCTTGCCCCCGCCCTCCTTCTCGGCATTCTCGGCGATATCCCCTACGGATTTGAGGGTGCGCGAGAGATCGGCCACCACCTGCTCGCCCTTTGGGTCATAGATGAGCGCGTGGATGAGTCCCTTGCCCTTTTCAACCTGTTCGATGGTCGTGCGCAACGAGGTAACTATTGACTTCAGGTCGGACTCGCCCTTCTTGCCCTTGAATCCGGAGAGCATATCGGTTAGCGACTTGGCCGCATCCTGGATGTTATCCATGATGGAACCGGCCTTGTCGGCCAGCGCGAAAATCGAGGTAGTCTCCTTGGCCGGAACGATGCCCTTGTCAGGGACGATGGGCTGCGCCTCGCTCCCCATGGTCAAATAGATGTACTTGTCGCCCAGAAGGCCCTGCGTCTCCACTGTCGCCACGCTGTCAGCACGGATCCTGTCCTCGTACTGTCTCCGGATCCTGAGCTTCACGGTGATCTCGCGCTTCTCGATACTCGGGTTGAAACGTATCCCGTCCACAAAACCGACCCTGTACCCGGCGAGCTGGACCGGCGCGCCTACACGCAGCCCGGCGATGCTCTGAAAGTTCGCGTAAATTGTATAATGCCTTGTGAAGAACCTGTGTTCTCCGCCGATCATGAAAATGGTTATCATGGCCAGAAGAAGCCCTGTCGCCATGAAGAGCCCTACGCGGAATTCGGTCAACACGCTGCGCGGCATATGAACCTCCACAAAATCCTAATACTTCCGACATGATCTTCGTTTCGATGCAGGAAGCAGGAAACACGAAGCAGGAAAAATCACAACTCAGTTTAATCATGCTTCATGCTTCATGCTTCATGCTTCATGCTTCATGCTTCATGCTTCATGTCTCATGCCTCGCGCCTTATCCATCTCCCGTCTCCATCTCGCCCTTGATGAAATTCTGCACGAGCGGATCGTCCGAGGAGAGGGCTTCATCCTTTGTCCCAACGAAACCGAACCGTCGATCGTGGATCATCGCAAGACGGTCCGTCACCGAAAAAGCTGCTTGCATGTCATGGGTCACGACCACCGAAGTAACGCCCAGCTTATCCTGCAACGACTTGATGAGGAGGCATATTCGCTTTGTGTTCGCCGGATCCAGACCGGTAGTCGGCTCATCGTAAAGTATGACATCCGGATTTGTGGCGATAGCTCGCGCGAGACCTACCCTCTTTTTCATTCCTCCGGAGAGATCGGCCGGCATCATTCCCTCGACCCCGGGCATACCGACGAGCCTCAGCTTCTCGGCCACTATCTGGGATATCTCGGGCTCAGAGTAATTGAAGTGCTCCCTGAGCGGATAGGCGACGTTTTCCCGCACGGTGAGGGAGTCGAAGAGCGCGGCGCCCTGAAAGAGCATCCCCAACCGGCTGCGCATCTTCGAGAGTTCGCGCTCGCTCATTTCGCTGAGCGCCTGCCCCTTAAACAGTACATGCCCAGTGTCAGGATGCAGCACGCCGAGCAGAAGCTTGAGAAGCACGGTCTTGCCCTTGCCCGACCCGCCTATGATCGTGATCGTCTCGCCCTTCAGGATCGACAGGTCGGCGCCGTCCAACACCTTGTTGTCGCCGAATGCCTTTGAAACCTTTTTGAACTCTATTATCGGGATCATTTCACTCATCCGTCACAAATACAGTATCAGCTTCGTGAGGAAGAAATCCGACACGAAGATGGTGATCGAAGAAAAGACCACGGCCCTCGTCGTCGCGCGTCCCACTCCCTCCGTGCCGCCCTGGGTCTCAAGGCCCTGGAAGCAGGATATTATCGCAATGAAGAAGCCGAAGAAAAACGCCTTCGTGATACCGCTCGTGAAGTCCTCCGTAAGGAGCGTGGTGCGAACCTGGTCGACATAGAACTGCGGGGTGACCCCTGCCTCGCGTACTGCGATGATCATCCCGCCCACGGTTCCGATGAGATCCGCCATAATTGTAAGAACGGGGGCAGCGATCGTTGTGGCTAGAAGCCTGGGAACCACCAGCTTCTGAACAGGGTTTGCACCCATCGCCTCGATGGCCAGCACCTGTTCGGTCACGACCATCGAACCGAGTTCCGCTGCGATTCCGCTCCCCACGCGCGCCGCTATCATGAGAGAGGTCAGCACCGGCGCCAGTTCGCGAAACACCGCCAGCGCCACCACCTGACCGACGTAGAGCTTGAGCCCGAACCTCCCTAGCCCCACCGAGAGCTGCAGGGCGAGCACAAGGCCGGTGAAGAGTGCTATGAGCGCCACGATCAAGAATGAGCGGTTTCCTATGACGTAGAGCTGGCGCATGAACTCGGAGAATTCAAGCCTCCTCGTGAATATGATCCTGATGGAGCGCGAGGCCAGAAGCGAAATGCCGCCCAGCTGGTCGGCCAGGGCCATAACCTTGCGGCCGATGCCGCCAAAGAAAGAGGCCGACACAGTTGCAGCCGCATCGCCTTGATGGAAGTTGAAAATGGAAGAAGCCATTTTTCTCTTATCTACTCGTAATGGAACCCGTTGAAGAAGGTCTCAAAGGCCTCCTTCACGTCCGGATTCCCACCAGCCGGGGCGACGGAATAGAAATCAAACACGCAATAATTTTTGCGAACGATGACCAGATCTACATCCGTGGGCACACCGTCCACAGAACCCGTGATGTGCTGGCGGAGCGCGCCCCTCTCGTTGAGCGTGAAGTTCTTCTCGTTCGTCACCTGTCGCTTTTCCAGCGCCGTGATGATGTCGCCGGAGAGAGAATCCAGGGTGCGATCGGTGACGGATTTTCCACAATAGGCGTCAGTAGAGATCGAGGCCTTGAGACCCTCGTTGTAGAAGCTGATCGTGCGCGCGCGCGTCTTCAGAGCTCGCCAGTCATCGGCCAGCACGCCGACCGTGTAATATTTATCGTGGCGGATATAGACCTTGCCCTGGCGGTAGGATATTACGCCCTTGAACGGCTGCGCCTTGAAAATGCAGCCGGACAAGGCGCTGATCGCCAGTATGAGCAGAACTCCGCTGAATCTGATCCCCCGCATCAAAGGGAATATATCGGCATTCCGTACTGTTGACAAGGAGTTAGAAAGCTACGTACCACAAAGCGAGCAGGGCTCCCGGCCCTCTCGGCGAACGAGTCAACACCGTGCCTAAGTACGCGGTGACCCACGGCTGGCATCTCGCAAGCCGACACCGAGTTGAGCTCAGATCGTATGGCTAACGGTGGATTTTCAGCCACCGCGGTCCCCATTGCTCGAAGCCTGCCGCAGGTCACCGCTCGCTCCGTGCCACTGATCGTGGCCCATCGATAAACGGGGGAAACCCGCTTGCTATGTGCCACTACGCGAGTTGAATCAAGGCGCAGGACGAGCGGGGTCCCCAGCCCAGCTTCGAGCAATGGGGACCGCAAAGCTAGTGATTCACCGTTAGCCTTATAAGTTGAGCTAAACTCGGTATCGGCTTGCGAGATGATGGGCTGGGGACCCCGCTTGAGCAGTGGCGATGGACAAGGTGCGTGAGGACGGAGCCAGCCGTGGGTCACCGCTTGCTTTGCCTGCATTGCTGGCTTATGAGGCTGCAATGAATTCCATTACCGCCAATATCGCCATGGTGCGGGAACGGATCGCGGCGGCGGCTGCGCGCGCGGGTCGCGATCCCGCCTCGATCAAGCTCGTCGCCGTATCCAAGACCAAAGCCACCGCGCAGATCAGGGAGGCCTTCGCCGCAGGGCAGAGGGTCTTTGGCGAGAGCTATGCCCAGGAGATGCGCGACAAATCCAGGGAACTCGCGGATCTGCCGATAGAATGGCATTTCATAGGGCATCTTCAGCGCAACAAGGCAAAATACGCCGTGGAGGCGCGCGCGGTGATCGAAACCGTGGATTCCCTCGATCTCGCGGAGGAGATAGGCAGGCAGCGGGCAAGGCGCGAAAGCGGCCCGGATCGTGCCTTGCCCGTCTTCATAGAGGTGAACATCGGCAACGAGAGCTCAAAATCAGGCGTTCAGCCGGAAGGAGTCCCTGAGCTAGCTGTGCGGATCAGCGCACTGCCTGATCTCAGCCTGAAGGGACTCATGGTGATCCCGCCGTATGACCCTGATCCTGAGAAGAGCCGCCCGTATTTTCGCAGGCTGCGCGAGATCCTGGAGGAGTTCAATCGCGCGGCATTTGCCCGCAACCGGCTGCAGGAACTCTCCATGGGAATGAGCCACGACTTCGAGGCTGCCATCGAGGAGGGGGCGACCATCGTGCGGGTGGGCACGGCGATCTTCGAGGGGAGGTGACCTACCGGGCGCGTTTGTTGATCCCGTATTTCTTGGCCTTGTACTGCAGCGTGGTTCGCTTCATTCCCAGTTTGGCCGCGGCCTTGGTGAGATTCCATCCCTCATCCTTGAGCGCTTCGAGAAGGATCTCTTTCTCTATGGCGGTGATCTTTCCCGCCACTCCAGGCTTCTCGCGCGCCAGGCCCCTGACTCCTTTATCAGTGCCGACGATTTTGGGCGGGAGATGGGCGGGAGTAATCGTGCCCTCGACGGCAGCGAGGACCGCATGGGCCATGGCATTTTCAAGTTCATGAGCATTGCCGGGCCATCCATATGTCTTGAGAAATCCGACCGCCTCAGGAGAAAGGCTCGCCTGTTTGTGCAGCTCGTCGTTGTACCTGCGGAGGAAATGCGCAGCCAGCTCCGGGATGTCGTCCGCGCGTTCCCTAAGCGGCGGCAGGGCGATGGTGCTTACGCCGAGGCGGCCCTGAAGCCCGATGCGGAAACTCCCGCCATGAACCGCCTCGCTAAGATCCGTAGCCGTGGAAGCGATTATCCGCACATTCGCCTTTAGGGGCTCCGTGCCACGCACCCGCTGAAAGATCGACTCCGCCAGAAAGGCCTCGAGCTTCGACTGAGTCCCGGCGCCCAGCGCATTGATCTCCTCAAAAAAGAGAGTCCCTCCTTCTGCGAGTTCGATCTTCCCCAGGCGCAGCTCCTCGCTCGACTCAGCCGATTCCTTTTCCGATCCGAAGATCTCCAGGTCGAGAACAAACGGGTCGAGCGCCATGCAATTGATAACGACGAACGGCTTGTCAGCACGGCCGCTCCTGTTATGTATCTCCCTCGCAACCAGCGATTTACCCGTGCCGCTGCTGCCGACTATGAGCACGGGCTTCGAGAGCTGTGCTGCGGCCTCTATGTCGCGGAGCACGACCTTCATCGCAGGGCTCTCATAGATGAGAGAACCGCTCTTCTTTGCAGCGGACTCCTTTGTCATCCGGCGTTCTTCCAACAAATTACGCCTCTCCAGCGCCCTCTTGATCTTGAGATCGATCTCTTCGGACGAGAACGGCTTCAGAACGTAATCGAACGCGCCCTGTCTCATCGCCTCCACCGCATTCTCTATCGTCCCGAATGCAGTGATTACGATTACCATCGTTGACGGCGATATCTCCCTGACCTTGCGGAGGACCTCCATACCGTCCATCTCCGGCATCCGAAGATCGGTTAGGAGCACATCGAAGGATTCGCGTCTGACCTTGTCGATCGCCAGGTGACCGTCGGCCGCGATATCCACGCCGTAGCCCTTGCTCGTAAGGAAATGCCGTATGATCTCGCACATCTCCTTGTTGTCGTCCGCTACGAGTATTTTGCTCATAATTATTACATCATGTAGCATAGCCCATAATTAATGTAAATTTCAGAATACGCGATTGCGTCGCAGGGCACGCGCCAGAGGGGCTGGCGCAGGCGCTTCTGATCGAAGATGTGGCCGAAAAATCCGATGGAGCGGCCGACCCAGCGCGCCCGATGAGTAATTTTTCAAACGGGATAGTGCTTACGAATGTATTTCACGAACTCTTCAAAATCACCAAGGCGTTCCGCGATGACCGTGTAGAGCTGTTCCAGATCGATATCCCAGTAGATGTGGACGAGGCGATTGCGAAACCTTGCCATCTTCTTCATCTCCTCCGCAAAGTCAGACGGCAGTATTCCGCCCTTCTCCAGGAGTGAAAACGTATCCTGGTAACTCCGGGGAATACCCAGCCGCTCCTGCGCCACGATATGATTTCCGACAGAGAGACACGCCTCGATGGCAAGCTGCAGCGCATGCATCACCGCATATTGCCTTTCCTTGTTCTTCTGAAATTGCGCGGATGTGATATCCGAAAGATCTTTGAGGTCTTTCGTCAACGAGAGAATCTCCTGCGTCCTCTTCTGCAAGGTTGCGATGTCCACAGCCATCAGGAAGCCTCCTTGAGGTCTTTGTAGGCGTCCGCATAAAAATGATCGAGGACCGGGGAATAATCCAGGTATCTAGTGATGACGCCCTCTTCAAAGGCTGCAAGCGACTCATGCGACCTTACGTAGATCGCCGAACCATCGCGAATGACCCTGTACTGAATTGCAACAGGCGCTGAGTTCAAGCAGACAAGATCGATGCGCGTTGCGTTGGGAACAATCTCAAGCACGCATGCCTCCAACTTCGCCTCAAGATCGAATGGAGAAGATGATCGATCGTCCAGGTAGGCGACATCGATGTCGCTCAAAGGCGTGGTCGCTCCCGTGGCCTGAGAGCCAAAGAGATAGAGGAGCTGGATTTCCGTGAGAGAGGCAAAACGATGCGCATTCGCGTGCATGAGCTGCGTTAACGGGACTTTTTCTTTACCAGCTTCTTTCGACATGCCGCCGGTTTTCATCTGCGATTTTATCCACTCGCCCAGCACATCCTCTGCGAACAGCCAGGCCTTGCCGATCTTGACCGCGGGGATCAGGCCCTTCGCGGCCTTGCGATAGATGGTCATCGGGTGCACGCCCAGCCACTTCGCAACCTCCTGAACGGTCAACAGTCTTGGCAATGTCTTGGACATAGTTCTATTGTATTAAACTTCATTTAACATTGCAATCATTCAATTTAACATTTCGCCCCAATACTGACCGCAAATGCTTGTTTCCGCTTCCTGAACCCTACGAATCGTCCCCTTCTTTCAAATATCGCGAAAACAGGTTCTTCGTCAGATGCGTGACGAATGGACTCACGTCCTTCCACTCAAGACGCGCGTCTGCGAGGGCGTTTGCCCCCTCGCGTTTGATGTCCTGACCCATGCGCTTCATCACTTCACCCAGGGAGGAGACGTCGATCGGGATCTGCTCCTCGCGTAGCTGATCGAGCACGTGATCGAGGCGCACGGGCGTCACAAATTCCTCCGCAAACTCCTTGGCCCCGGGGATGATGGGTCTTTCCTTCGCGAGCGTCCTCGGGTGCTTTGTGGCAGACGCGCGCTCGGCCCACTTCCCCACCTTGTACTTCGCCATGACGGGGTTTCCTTTGGCGTCCCACTGCATCTCGATGGGCCTCACGACGATGCCCTCGATCGTGTTTTCGGGATCATCGATCCCGTTCTCGCAACCCACGCGCGACATCGTGTCGATGAGGTTATTGAATATCTGCGCATCCGGCCTCCCGCGAAAGAGCACGGGCGTGGTCTTGAGCCCCACCTTCGCCGCCCACGCGGGGATCTCGTCCTGAGGGAGGTATTTGCCGTTGAGCCTGATGTCGAAGACGCGAAAGTCGTTGCCCTTTATGTAGCGTATGCCCTTCTGGATCTGCGGCCATTCCTTTGACGGCGTGCCGCTGCCGTGCCACTCGCCGTAGAGGATCACATCGTGGCCGGCAAATGTTGTTTCGATCCTCTTTTCGAGCCCCGTGTCCAGCACCCACGAGACGAATCCCTGCCCCTCTTTGCTCTCGGGCCGGATATCGTTAAAATCGAGCTTGCGACCACCGAACCTGAGCCGGCCATCGATAAGGCCGATGCGCATCGCGCTCCCGTGCACCTTCTCTGTCACGATGACCTCCGGCAGCTCAAATATTGCCGGCACCTCGTCGATGTTCTCTATGTGCGGATATTTTGTGAATTTGTCTGGTGCCATAAATGTGATCAATCCAGTGTCAAGCGCTGTTCGATTTCAGAGCAAACCTCATTCTTGTGCCCGATTGCAAGGATTTGCACTTCCCCTGCCTGGTACTGCGATTCATTCTGACATTTCTGTTTTTGCTGACCGCTGATGGCTGGTTTTATTTCACCTCCGTCATATACGCGATATCATCATACGGCACGCGCCAGAGCGGTTGAGCCAGGCGCTTCTGGTCGAAGATGTGGCCGAAGAGGCCGATGGATCGGCCGACAACGAAGAGCGCGTTGAGGCAGCCGAGGTCGATGATCTCATCGACCTGTTCCTTGGTGAATAGATCCGGCAGGGACCAGAGCAGGTCCACGAACGTGATGCCGATGCAGCCGTCCACGTTAAGGATGAGCGTGCCCTTTTTCTGCGTGGTTATCGCCTCCACCTCGAGCGCGTATTTCAAGAGATCCGTCTTTGGGAAGGTCTTGAACACATATTCCTTGAGCTGGGTCACGCGCATGTCCGGGTTCGTCACGCTCTTCACGAGGTGCCCGATGCCCGGGATATTCTCGCCCTTCTTCTTCATATCGCCTATGAACTCATCGGGCGTAAGGCCGGACGCATACGCGCGCTTGAAGTTCTGCGCAGCGCCGTCGATGGCGCCGCCGAAGCGCGGGCCGATCGTGAGCAGCCCGGATACGAGAGAAGAGATGATGTCCTTGCCCGCGCGCGCGGTGACGATGGCGTTGTGCGCGCCGGACACGGCCGGGCCGTGATCGGACGTGAGCATGAGCACTGTTTCGAGATACTTCGCGGCGAACTTCGGAAGCCGGCGCTTGAACCACAAAAGCCCGATCACGCCGCCGATGCCGATCTCGTCACCGATCACCTGTGAGATCGGCATGTCGCTGTAGGTCAACTCCTCGCCCCTGTCGTTTGAGATCGTGCAGACGAAGGACGCTGGTTTGCGGATCACGCCTTCCTTGAGGGCCTGAGCGTAATCCATCGGGAACTTCGGAGCGGGGACCTCCGCAGCTGGTTTTATCGTGCCTTCCTTCACCAGCATGTCGAACGTGGCGCGTATCGCGTCGCCATAGTCGTCGAATGAAGTCGGCACCACTGCGCCGGCCTCCTTGAGCGCCGCGTTCTTCGCGTCTGCGGTCTCGAGGGCCGTGTCCGCCTTTGCGCCGGCGTGGCCGAACTGCACGCCCGCTGGGAACATCTTGGAGCAGGTGCCCGTGACCCAGATGACGAGCGGCTTTTTTATCTTTCCCGCCTTGAGCGCGTCCACGATCTTGAGTTCCTCGGTGCCGCCGATCTCTCCGAGGGCCGCGATCATCTTCACCTCCGGGATCTGCTCGTAGCGCAGGATGTGATCCAGGAGCGTGGAGCCGGGATAGGCGTCTCCGCCGATGGCGATGCCCTCGTAGAGGCCGTCGGAGTTGCGCGCGATGATGTTGTAGCACTCGTTGGAGAGCCCGCCCGACTTGGAGACGAAGCCCACGCTGCCTGGCCTGTGCAGCTTGCTCTCGACGATGTTATCTATGGTGCCCGCCGTGTTGCCGATCTTGAAGCAACCTGCCTTGATGCCGCCCACTGTGGCGGGCCCGATGATCCACTTGCCCTTCTCCCTGGCTGTGGCCGCCAGGATGCGGCTCTTGCGCTCCGGCACGCCCTCCGCGATCACGGCGATCGTCTTGATGTTCTGGTTCTCAAGCGCCTCCATGGTCGTGGGAAATGCGGAGCGCTGCGAGGAGAAGTTCACAACAACATCCGCAGTAGCGTGCTTATCGGTCGCCTCCTTGAGCGTGCGGTACATGGGCAGCAAGATTTCCTTCGCACCAAAGAACGCCTTGTGCCAGCCTGCGCGGGACGGATTCACGATAGCAGCAACAGAGGGTTTAGCGCGGCCGCAGGCAAAGTCAAAGTCCAGCATGCGCTGGATTGCGTTCTGCTGGTAGCCATAAACGATGGACTCAGTGTTTTTTGTAAAGAGCTCCGCGAAATTCATTGTGCCTCCATATTTTTTGCTCGCTGCTTTCTTTGCCGTCATTTCATCCTCACTGTATCCACCATTCCCCTCCTTTGTAAGGAGGGGTAAGGGGAGGTAGATCCTTGTTCTACCCCCTCCAACTCCCCCTTACAAAGGGGGAGGGAAAAGGTCGTCACGCCTTGAGCGCCAGCGACACTATCTTCGTCATGTGGGTTTCGGGTCCGTAGACCTCAATCGGCACGCCGAGGGTCTCCCCGAGCTTGCGCATCTTAGCGAGCCCTTCCTTGTAGTTGGGGCCGCCGCGGCGGACGTAGATCTTGACCTTATTGTCGATGAGCCTTTGCTTGTATTCGGTCAGCGCGGTGATGATGCCGGTAAAGGTCTTGGCAACATCGGTGAAGTTCGCGATGCCGCCGCCGATGATGAGAATCTTTCCCGCAGGATTTTTCTCGCGCGTCATGAGATCCAGCAGCGTCTTCGCATACTGGTATGTAAGCTCAGTAGAAGGATCTCCAGAATACTCGCCGTAGTTGGCGAGTTCCTTCGAGAAGCCGAGGTCGCAGACCGTGTCCGCGTAGATCACCGATGCCCCGCCGCCTGCCACCATCGTCCAGACGCGGCCCTTGGGGTTTAGGATCGTGAGCTTGAGCGATGCGCCGCTCTGCTCGTCGAGATATTTTACGAACTCCTCTTCCTTTGATGTAGTCGTACCGAACGCGGCTGGAAATTCCAGATCGCCCCAGACCTTGCGGCAGTCGAAGTTCGCCGTGTCGTCAACCTTGGCAACGAGATCGAGCGGCACGATGTTTCCATCCTTGTCGAAGGTAAACGGGTTGATCTCCAGATAGGTAAAACCGTTCTCCGCGTAGAAGCGATAGAGCGCCTTGATAAAGTTCACAACCTGATCGCGGTGCTTGCCGACATCAGAGAGCTTTGACGCGATGTCGATCTTCTCTATGTCGCCCATGATAGGAACAGGGATCTGGATCACCTTGTCCCAGTTCTCCTCCACAAATATCCCGCCCTTGAGCGAGAAATATATGATGTCGCTCTCGCGCTCATCGCGGATAGCGACGTAGAGCTCCTCGTCCTCGTCGTGCTTTGTGAATGGCTCGACGAGGAAGTGTGTCAGTTTCCCGGTGACTTTGCCGACAGTCGAGGGCTTGTTCATCCGTTCGGCGATCCACTTCTTGGCCGCATTCCAGTCGGCGTCGATGAGCAAGAGCCCGTGCTTGCCCCGCTTGCCAAAGAGCTGGTCCGGCTTGACCACAAGCCGCTCTTTAGCGAGCCACGGATTGCTCTTCACGAGAGCGGCCAGGTCCGTGTCGGGCCCCACCAGAGCCACCCTCCCCTCGTAGGCGAACGCGCCTTCGAGATACTTGGGCAGCTGCTGGGCGAGCATCCTCTTTGCATCGTATTCGCGTATGCCTCTCTGTGCCATGAAAACCTCCGGATCTGGCCGCCACCTGCGTCTTCAGGCGCCGCTCGTTGAGCGTGTAACCCTTGAGAATGTGGTCCTTCAAGACGCCGGTCGCCCAGATTCTGAATTCGGTTCCTCGGCGAGAATTGACGCGATATCCAACGGAGATGACGGCATCCAGACCGTAATAAAATACGGGTTTGTCCGAACCGGCAATGTGCATTTTTTGCACATTGCTTTCTCTCTTCAACTCTCCTGTCTGGAAGATGTTCTTCAGATGTTTTGTGATCACGGATCGCTCGGTGGCAAACAAGGCAGCCATTTCCTTTTGCGCCAGCCAGAGCGTATCCTTCTCCAAACGCACGTCCACGGCTGTCCGGCCATCCCGGGTACGGTAGAGGACAATCTGCCCCCCGGTCCCTTTGATTTCCGTCTTCTTTTTCATTGCAGTAACCCAGGATCGTGGCGGAACTACCAAGACGGCTCTTAATAGCACGCAGGGGAAAAATCAAGGAGAGAAAGGCGCAATCCCCACCCATCCCGCTCGTCCCGGCGGCTTCAAACATGGCCGGGATTACGAGGGCTGGGTGGGGCCCTGCGTTCTTCGGTTCGCCGCCGCCTTGCGCGGCAAACCAGGGCGATCGATCTGGACTCCCTTCAAGCGCGCTCCCGCTTGGTTGCCGACGCTTCAGTGGCGACGATTCCGTGAAATCCGGGACTCCGACTTGAAGCCTTTGACTCCGCATCAGGGAGTGCTGGGGGCCCTTCGACTCGCTAGCGCTCGCTCAGGACAGGCGACGAAACGCGGAAACCGATACCGTCGTAACGGTGGCGCGTGTGGCCGAGGTAACGATAGGCCCCGTACAAAAGCACAGGAATATCATCGCACCAGGAAACGCCGCGGAGGACTCCATACGGATGAGTCCCGGAGGTATAAGGACCTCCTGGCAAACACAAATCTTTCACCCATTCCAACACCCCGTAGGTCATGCCGTAGGTCCCATACGGTCCCTTCGGGCCCCAATTCACAGGCATGGGCGCTGTTCCATATTGATCGATCAGACAACCCGATAGTATTCTGCGCCACCCGAAGAACGGCAATCCCTGTTTGACCAGATGACGAAAGGATTCGTCTCTGGGATCTGTAAAGATCTGCCCATTGACACCGAAGACGAAGCTTTCATACGAGCCCGCCATTTCCGCGAAATCAGCCGGAGCGACTCCTTCCGCCTCCATCGCCTCGCGCATGTTGACCGCAGGCCCGCGCCTTGCGTTCTCCCACTCCGCCTCGGTTGCCAGGCCCAGACTGCCGCCTCTCTTCTTCAAATACTCCTGCGCATCGTTCCACGAAACCAACGTCACGGGGTGGTCTGCGGGGGCGTCCGTGTTTCCGGCTCGGCCCATGACCTCGCGATACTCTGATTCGCTCACTGCCGTCTTGCCGATTGTGTAGGGAGAGAGTTGAACCCATCGTGCTGGATTGTTTTCAAACTCGCCCGAGCCGATTACCGTAGGACCGCCCGGGATACCCACCATCTCGTGGCCGTCGATCTCGGTTATCGGATACGACTCAAGCGCAGAGCTGGTGATCCCAACACATGAAAGCGCTCCAAAAGACGCCGTAGCTGCGTATGTCATACGATTGACTCCTCCGTGATGGAACTGCGTTCTCCTCCCTTATCGCGTTATTGACAGAAAAGTTGCGGGGTTTTTTCACACATGAAGATTGCGCTTGAGATCGGACCAATAGCGCCTTGGATTAGCACTGTCCGTAAGGACTTCGATCACATCAATTATAGAATGGAAAACCACCATTCATCCTGCTCGAGGGTCCTCCTGATCTCCTTACCTTTGAAGATCGCAATTTTCGTATCCATACGACTCCGTGTGAGACTATCGGTAGACTGATCTACCCCCTCCTAACCTCCCCCTTACAAAGGGGGAGGGATTGTTTATATCACAGGCTCTTCTCCAGCCTCTTTGCCACGCAATCGATGAATCCCTCGGTCGTCTCATACTTGGATGTCGGCGGCGTAACGAGCGTTGACAAGTCCTTTGTCAGGATGCCGGACTCGATGCAGCCGATGACCGAGCTTTCGACCGCATCGGCGAAGCGGACCACGTCCGGCGTCTTGTCGAGCTCGCCGCGCTTGCGCAGGGCACCTGTCCAGGCGAAGATCGAGGCCACGGAGTTCGTGCTCGTGGCATTGCCCTTGAGGTGCTCGTAGTAGTGGCGCCGCACGGTGCCGTGGGCTGCCTCGTACTCGAA
>Ga0265292_1000460_pt1 | contig 58174 bp, 56 predicted proteins | sample Munlanlewell296A_FD_189080 | JGI IMG/M metagenome (GOLD analysis project Ga0265292, IMG submission 189080) | Leachate microbial communities from a municipal landfill in Southern Ontario, Canada - Leachate well 296A | ecosystem: Engineered > Solid waste > Landfill > Unclassified | place: Canada...
GTTGAGAAAGCGTATGCAATTCAAGCAGGTCGTGAGGTGCGCATCTTCGTGAAGCCAGAAGAAATTTCTGACCTCCAAGCTCACGATTTGGCTCGCAACATCGCCATGCGTGTTGAAAATGAAATGCACTACCCTGGTGAAGTGAAAATTAATGTCATCCGAGAGACTCGGACAATAGAGTTTGCACACTAATATTGGAGCGAGAACTAAAAAACGCCCCGAATGGGGCGTTTTTTAGTTTCCTAACCTAATGCCTCTCTCAGAATATCCTGAATTGCTACAGGAAGTCTTCCTCTCCTCTTTCCTACTTGAGTAGAATGCGCAGATCTCTCGGGCATACCATCTGAAGCAGTCAAATCTGCATCAAGGCGATCTCTAACCTCTCTCTGTGATAAACCTGCGTCCAGTATTCTTTCGTTCATAATGAATACTATACATTGCTATATTAAAAGGTCAACTTTCCGATTAGGTATTGCATGAAAAAAGCCTATGTATATAATGTTTTAACGCCCTTTAGAAAATAATGGCGATTAGCCACTAGTTTATATTTCATGAATAAAGCAGATCTCGCAGGAAAAGTTCACGATATGCTCGGCGGTACTAAGACACAGTCTGAGGCTGTTGTTGAAACCGTAGTTGATTCTATTATTGCTGCCCTTAAGAAAGGCGACGAAGTATCAATCGCAGGATTGGGTATCTTCTCAACAAAGATGCGTCCAGCTAGAACTGGTCGCAATCCTCGCACAGGCGAGAGCATCAAGGTTCCTTCTATGCGCGTACCAAAATTCCGCGCAGCAAAAGGTCTTAAGGATGCGGTGAAGTAACAGCCAGCGTATAGCTTCTAGCTGATAGCTTTTAGCTTTTGAGGCGACGCTTCGTCGGATCCGAAGGGATCATAGGAGAAACTTCCTACATTAAAACCCCGCCATTGGCGGGGTTTTAATTAGATCAACCACGAGAGTGGATGACCGTTCTCCAACTTTTTTGATTTTAGTGCTTAGTAGGCTCGTAGTCGGGGATACTCTCCATAAACTTAAGTGCTCTTTCAGCACCTCCTTTTTCAAACAGCCCACCCATCATCCCATCAAGTGCTTGAAGTTCTGGTGACTTAGGATAGGGTCGTGGACGACCCATCAACGCTCTAAATTCTTCACCTGACATCGGGGTACTTCCTGGAACCCCGTGATAGCTTCTTTCAGACATACGTATTACATTAGAAATTAATATTTTAAATGTGGGAGGTTGATCTCACCTCTGCTTTCGCACTATATATAAATAGTCATAGATTGTCAAGCTCCCGTAATATCCCAATACCTTGGAAACACCTGCCTGATTAGTGACTACTTCAACACCGATGACATATACTAAACCCCCGTCAATGGAGGGGGTTTAGATTTTAGAGTGCGGGATAAGGGAATCGGCGTCAGCTCACTAAACTCGCGGACTCGTTAAGTGTGGCAAAGCCTCACGGCACGATTTTCTAATCGCCTGCCCGGGCTCGACCTTCGATTCTTTCGCTCCGCCTTTCGATTCCCTTATCCCGCTAGAAAATATAATCGCCAGACACTTCCGTGTCTGGCTCATTATTTTTGTGCATTGAAATCGGCTACAACTCTCACCTCACCCATGTTCGACTCGGTCGCAGCCCCCGCTCGCGGTTTCTTGAAACAAGAAACATCGCTCCGCGCTTCGATTCCCTACGAAGCACCCATTTGCGTACTTCTAATCCCTTCTTCGTTTCACTCAGTGCGGGATAAGGGAATCGAACCCTTGCTATCAGTTTGGAAAACTGATGTTCTACCATTAAACTAATCCCGCGTAGAGTGTACTCTAGCAAAATATGATCTGTTTTGAAAGCTAGACGCTAGCCCCTAAACGCTATACGCTAGTTGAATGTTCGCTTTCCTTCGTACACTCTTGTTTGCACTCGCAGGACTCGCATTTGCCATAATAGCTGGCCTATCGACTGCCCCTGCTCATGTTTCAATTTCACAAGAAAGTACAACAACGAGTCCACAAAATTCATTCCCAACTATCTCAACTAGCACTCTTGCCGATATTATCAATGGCAACACAAAAGTGACAGAGAGTAGTGCCAGTGAAATTAGTCCAGCAAAAAAACTAGCTACCACCACACCCAAACAAACGACTACCCCAAAAACTACCACCGCGGTTATCGCACCACCTGTAAAAGAGCCAGTAAACCAAATAGCACTCAATGACAAAGTCCGCGGAGCCATTGTTAACATCATTTGCGTCACAAAAAACGCAGGACCTTTAAATTCTATTTCTGCCAGCGGTGTCATTATCGACCCAAGAGGCACCATCATTACAAACTCCCATGTTGGACAGTACCTTCTGCTTAAAGACTACCCAAGTGCAGGTTTCATAGAGTGCACCATCCGAACAGGGAGTCCCGCGCAACCCAAATACACAGCAGAGCTCCTTTTTCTTCCTCCTTCGTGGATTGCTGACAACGCATCAAAAATAAATCAATCAAAACCAACAGGAAACGGGGAGCATGATTATGCATTCTTGCGCATCACAGGAACGGTGCACCCAAACATCACCCTACCTACAGCGTTTTCGTTTCTCTCAATATCTATTAGTCCACCCGAAGAAGGGCAAACCCTCATTGCCGCAGGCTACCCTGCGGGATTTTTAGGAGGTATCACGGTACAAAAAGATCTCTATGCGAGCTCGGCAATAACGCATGTCGGGGAGTTATTTACTTTCAAAACAGATACTATTGATCTTTTTTCTTTAGGAGGTTCCATCATTGCTCAACAAGGAGCATCTGGGGGTGCCACAGTAGATGAAAATGGTGCGCTTATGGGAATTATCGTAACCGCTACCGATGCCCCCGATACAGCATCCCGTGATTTGCGTGCCATCACCACACCCTACATCATTCGAGATTTCAAAAAAGAGTCTGGCGTAGCTATTGATACCTACCTTAATTCTGATACCGCGATTCAAGCGCAAACCTTTGCCAACACCGTAGCTCCTACACTCACCACACAACTTATAAAAGCTATAGAAAACCGTTAGAAATCTACCCTCCGAAGAAGCAACAGGTCTTTGATATCGCACCCGCCCTCAGCTCAACATCATCTGCCCCCAACCTAACCCTATTACCGCCCAACTTGACTTCATATACATCTCTCTGCTACAGTATGTATCACTGTAGTACTACAGTGATACATACCATGAATAGAGTGAACACAAAAAACAAAGCCTCCGCAAAAACCTCAGGTTCGAAGCAAAACCTAGGAGCTTTATATGATGCCTTCCTTTCGCTTAAAAACCGAGAGGAGTGTTCTGCATTCATGCGCGATCTTTGCACACAGGCAGAACTAGACGCATTTGCTGAGCGTTTTGCTATAGCTCGCCTACTTACTAAAGACGTCTCATACCGCAACGCAGCAGACGAAACAGGTGCATCGACTACGACAGTGAGTCGTGTTTCCCATTGGCTCCACCATGGACGGGGCGGGTACAGCACCATCATTTCTCGATTGCATAAAAAATAATCTGACTATCCTCAGACGCAAAGAAAGAAAAATGCCATGCACACCGCCCCAAATAGGCGGTTTTTACTTTAAAAAATCACAATATCGCCCCCCCCTCCTCCTCACTATGTATCACTGTAGTACTACAGTGATACATAAAAGAGCAAAAAACAGAAAGACGGAAGCCGAAAAATAAAAACCATAACAATAAAAACTATGAATGAAACACTAAAAAGGCCACGGCCAGATGCTTCACGCACAATGCGCGTGATTCCTGGTTCAAGAGCCGACAGACTCAACTGGCAACAAGAAGAGGCAGATCGTGCCCGCTACACACCAAGAATCCTTCCACCTGAACCCGAGGCGATTCTTGAGTACTATCAGCAAAGAAAAGCGGGGCGCGAGAGAGCCGAAAAAATCATCACCGAAATGGCTCAATCGGGGCAGGAGGTACGCATTGCAATACAAAAAAATGGACGGCTCTCAGCTATTGCATGGGGGCTCCTTGAAGCATGTCTAGAAGCAGCTGGAGTTCCGGTTACTGAAAAAGAGCGTCAGTTACAGCGAAAAAACAAAGCACTCGTATATGAGATACCGACACTGCCTAATGTAAAGGTAGTATCCGCACGACAAAGCGATATTGCTTGGTATGTCGAAAGCGGAAACGCAGACATTGGAATCATCGGGGAGGACGAGGTACTTGAGAAAAAATCTAACGTTGAGATTGTGGCACGCCTAGGTTTGGGAGAATGTTCACTCGCCATTGCGGTGCCTGAGGGTTCTCAAATTGCAACACTCAAAGACCTGAATGGTAAAACCATTGCCACATCCTTGCCATCAATTCTTAAAAAATACCTCAAAGAAAAAGGGGTGAAACCAAAAAGCATTATAAAACTTGGCGGCTCTGTCGAAGCTGCAACAGCACTTGGCTTTGCAGATGCTGTGTGCGATATCACGGAAACTGGAAGCTCATTTGTGGCAAACGGGCTTACCGAACTTGAAACGGTTCGTGATTTTGAGGCAGTGGTCATAACTGCCAAAAAACCAAAAGTGAAATCAAAACGTTAAAAATATGGAATCTAAAGAACTGGTCAGGAAGATGGACTGGGAGAAAGTAAACGGTCTCGTGCCAGCAATTATTCAGGATGCAAAAAACGGCTTGGTGCTCATGCTTGGATATATGAACGAAGAAGCACTGACACGAACTGTAAACACTGGCTCGGTGTGGTTTTACAGCCGTACCAGAAAAACCTTATGGAAGAAAGGTGAAACGTCGGGCAATGTGCTCTCCGTCGAAGATATACGTGTGGACTGCGACAACGACACCATCCTCATAAAAGCTCGCCCCACTGGACCCGTGTGTCACACGGGAGATACAACCTGCTTCAAAGAAGAAGCAACAAGAAACGAGCTCTCGCTACTTTTCGGAGTACTCGAACAACGCAAACGAGATTTACCAAAAGACTCCTATACTACAAAGCTTTTTGAAGCAGGACTCGACAGAATTGCACTCAAAGTTGCTGAAGAGTCACTTGAAGTAATTCAAGCTGCTACTAAAGAAACACGCGAAAGAACAATAGAGGAAACGGCTGACCTCCTCTATCACCTTTTTGTTCTTTTGGTTCAAAAAAATATAACCCTGCAGGACGTAGAAAAAGAACTTCAAAAGCGTGCTGGGAGAAAGCCCCGTGAAGACAAGATTTCAATTCCTATCGTAGCAGATTTTCAACCTGCACGTACCACAGATACTTCTACTCAGTAAAAAATAACCAACACTACCATGAAAGAAAAGAACAACCCTCCGTGGCCATACAAAGAAAATGGGCAAGCATTTATTGGCGAAGGCCGTGGTGCACCAGAGGCAAAAATAAAACCGAAATCAGAAGAAAAAATGACATCCGAAAAACCAAAAAGGTGAACTACTCGTACTCAATAGTTGCGGGAGGTTTCTGAGTAACATCATACAAAACACGATTCACACCGCGCACCTTCCCTACAATCGCGCTTGAAATCTTCTCCAAAAGTTCGTGTGGCATTTTGTGCCAATCAGCGCTCATACCATCAATAGAATCAACGGCGCGAAGCGCAATAATGTATTCATAGGTGCGAGCGTCTCCCATGACGCCAACTACTTTGAGGGGTAAAAGTGCTGCAAACGATTGCCAAATCTTCTCGTACTCCCCTGCCTCTTTAAGTTCTGCAGTAAAAACAGCATCTGCTTCACGCAAAATTGCGAGGCGTTCAGGTGTAATTTCACCAACGATACGAATCGCAAGTCCTGGACCAGGAAACGGATGACGCCAGACTAGCCCGTGCGGTAAGCCTAACTCTTCTCCAACACGACGCACTTCATCTTTATAGAGATCCTTCACTGGTTCAACTATTTTCAATTTCATTCGCTCGGGTAGTGTGAGGTTATGATGACTTTTTATTTTAGATGCATGCTTGGATGTTGACGCAGATTCGACGCGATCGGGATAAATAGTTCCCTGTGCAAGGTACGCAATTGGAAATGCTTTTAATTCTTCGGTCAATGCTTTTTCAAACACTTCTACGAACGAATGGCCAATGATTTTTCGTTTTTCTTCTGGCTCAGTAACTCCTACCAAGCGTGACAAAAACATTTCGCTCGCATCAATAACATGGAGATTTTTAAACCCTTGCGAACGCAGAGACTTAGAAACGCTTTCTACCTCCCCTTTGCGAAGTAAGCCTGTATCAACAAATACTGCGTGCAAACGATTCCCGATCGCTTTGTAGAGGAGAGTGGCGGCAACGAGTGAATCTACACCTCCAGAAATTCCGACAACCACATGCCCATCGCCTATTTCTTTTTTTAAGTCTGCGATAATATTTTTCGCAACAGATTTCATGTCCCAATCTTTCTTAGCTTTGCAGATACCAAAGATAAAATTCGATATTATTTTTTTACCATGAACTGTGTGCGTTACTTCCGGATGAAATTGAATACCAAAGAATCGGCGTTTCTCGTCAGCAAATCCAGCATGTGCACAGGTTTTTGTGGAAGCGGTCACCACAAAGCCTTTTGGCAATTTTGTTGCTTGATCACCGTGCGAAAACCATACAACCTCTTTCGCTACAAGCCCTTTAAGAATGCCTGTTTTCTTTTTTATTGAAACAACTTCTTTCCCAAACTCTTTATTCTCTTTATTTTGTACTTTTCCACCTAAAAGATGCGCCATTAACTGATGCCCATAACAAATACCGAGGATAGGGACACCGAGCTCAAATACTCGTTTGTCTGGTAGAGGACCATTTTCCAGCACTGAATGAGGGCTTCCTGAGAGAATGATGCCAACGGGGTTCAAAGCCTGAATCTCCTCTATTGTTGCGTCTCCATGCAAAATCTCGGCCTTCACGCCGAGATCACGAACCCTTCTTGCAATAAGGTGAGCAAACTGTCCTCCAAAATTGAGAACTACAATCATGCTTCATTTTACCTCAGCCTAGAAGTTTTTTCAAATTTTTTATAATCACATCGTTCCTCAATATAATTGTAAAAAGAGCTCTACATCTCTTAAAGTCCTATATTGACGCTACCGTTTCCACTACCTCCAACGTTCACAGCACCACCTGTATTCGCCTCTATGTGCACACCCGTTGGAACCTCTGTTTTGATTTCAATTGGAAGTATCTCTCTAGACTTTGGCGGAGTATTCATATCAGTATCTGCTTCCGTACCTTTGCTCGTACCATCATGAGCACCCTCGGAAGAAGAATCTTTTACTGGATCGGCAATTTTTATATTTACTCCGCCAGAAGCACCGAGATAGACCGCGAGTTTCTTCATGGTGACTAAGGCATCCTGGTACGCATGGAATGCGCCAGTAAAATCACTCGTCTTGAAAAGCGTATCGCCTTTCGCTGAAAGTTCTGTCGCGGCTTTAATTTGAGCTTGTGCGTTAACAATAGCGGATGCTTCGAGCTTTCTATTTGCACGTGCGAGAAGATCTTCTGTATCTTTAATGGCCGTTTTCACAGCCCTGCCCATTGCAAACGCAGTATCCGCTTTAACTCGAGTGTCTACTTTCACGGACTCTGAGACGCCAGAAGCTTTGCGAGCAGTGACTTTCGTCGCAGAGCGAGCGCTTACTTCAGCATCGCCTTCTGCATCCATACGAAGCTTTGAAATCAAGAGCGCTTTCGCACGTACAACGGTGCGTAAAGCTCCCGTGTCTCCTTTTGAATCCGCAAGAAGCTCCTCATGAGCAACAAGATTACTTTCAAAATTTGATGCAAACCCTATAGCAATAGCTGCGTCTTTCTTTTCTAATTCTTTTGTATATTCCACAGCTGAATCAGCGTGGGTAGAAAAATCACTTGAGAGCTCGGCGCTCACATCAGCGGTAAGTTTATCTTCCGCAGCAAGATTTGTAGCCTCTAGAAGACGACGCTCTGCAAGCTTTGCTTGGAGTTTAGCTTTAGACTCTGGGGACAATGCTAATGCGCCTCCAACTTTCTCATTGACGCTCACTTTTACTGGGTAAAGTAAATCGCCCGGCATAGAACCTTCTGCGGCGTACGATGCGGTTCCTGAAAGAAGGAGCCCTAAAACAATTGCGATAGGAATATATTTTCTCTTTGAGTGCATAAAAAATAAACCTGAAAAGAAATTTTCTTTCGCCCCCGTACGGCGTTTATCCTGAGCCGACTCTGCAACCCGTAGTGGCTTCATTGCCTTATACTCCATCAACACACCCTCAAGCTTCTCTCGCTCCAATGTTGAAAGCGATGTAGCATCACCAACTTTTTTTATGTAATCAATGAGATTAATTTTCATATACAAGTTATGAGAGCATAGTGCGAAGTTTGATAATGGCACGATGAAGTCTGACTGATACTGTATTTTCTGTTTCACCCGTCATCTGTGAAATTTCCTTTGGAGAAAATCCGTCTATGTAGCGCATCGTTACGACTGAACAATACTCAGGTGAAAGATTCGTGAGCTGTTCCCGCACCTTCACTACAAGCGCTTCTTCATCAATGTGCTCTTCCGTTTCCCACACACTACCCTCAGCCATGTCTGCATCTATATGTGCCCGACGCTCATCACTCATACCATCAAGCGACTCTGCTTTTTTGCGACGGTACTCGTCAATGATGAGGTTGTGCATAATGCGGTACAAAAATCCCTTAAACTGTTTTACTTCTCCACCGCCACGAAGATAATCCCATGCCTTGATAAAAGTATCTTGCGTAAGATCGAGAGCCTTCTCTCTAGAGCTCACCCTAAAGAAGGCGTGTCGAAAAAGTCCGTCATAGTGCTCACGGAATACCGCCAGAAAAGCCTCTTCAGTACTTCCCTTCATGTTTTCCTACAGAGTAGACGCATACCTCGAGCGCTACTTACCACGGCAAGCGAGAAAGAACGTGGAGGTTTTACTTTCATGTTTTTCGAGCGAAGACGGGGCAAAGATTCGGAAGCACCCATCCGAATCTTTACCGTTTCTTTAAAGTGAAAGTCTTTTAGTCCAGTTTTCAGCAACAGCCTTAGCTTTTTTCTCTGCAATTCCTGTATATAAGGATGGATTTTTAAGTATATTTTTCTGCGCTTCAGTCATCCTTAAAAGATACGGCGCCATTTCAACATCACTGAGTGCGACCTCCTCCAACCCCTTCCCTTCTTGCCCTGCCGTGAGTGTAAGATTTCGAACCTTTTCATGTGCATCAGGATGACCTAGAGATGCAAGAATGATGTAGAGGGGTTCCGCAGCTACTGACCCGCGGCCGAGAGCAAGATTCTTTTCAAGATTCGCCATGTCCACCTTCAGCTTCGACATTGTTTTAGTTAAACGCTTCACCGCAGACACCGTGTATGCAATCGATTCGCCGTACGTACGAGACGAAGCAGAATTGGTGAGATCTCGTTGATGTTCGCTAATTTGATCGAGAAAAATAGTTACAACACGAGGCATTACTATTTTCCAAATACTTTTTACATTTTCAAAATTAATTGGATTGCGCTTTTGTGGCATGGTGGAAGACCCAACCTGAGATGCTTCAAATTCCTCCCCTATCTCCCCTATTTCTGTACGCTGTAGTGCACGCATATCATCAGAAAGATTGGCGAGTACACCGAGAGTAATAGAAACTTCTGCCATCAAACGCGCCATTGGCTCTGGCTGTGTTACCTGCGTTGATTGTTCTGACGCTTGAAGTCCGAGTCCGGCAAGTACATCATTCTCAAAACCCTCAGGATCATCAAAGAAAAGCGACGATGCGTTATATGCACCAACGGCACCCGAAAACTTTCCTCTAAGCTCTTTTGCGAGGGCGTCGAGTGCTTCAATGCAAACGCCCAAACGACTCACATAGCCTGAAAGTGCAAAACCAAAAGTTATGGGAACAGCATGTTGCCCATGGGTTCGTCCTACTTGCACGGTGCCCGCTTCACGAAGCGTTAAATCAATGAGTACTTTTTCAAGATCTTTCAGTGCTGGAACTAATATTTTTTGAGTAGCGTCACGAAAACGTGCCGCATTTGCCGTATCAATAATGTCGTACGAGGTCGCCGTCATATGTACAAATGGTTTTGCACTGTCAGAAACTTTTGAACGAATCACATTCACGAGAGCTCTGATGTCGTGCTTAATGCGCTCCTCCTCTGCATACACCTCTTCAGAAGTAACAGATTTGCATGCAGTCTCTACTTCCTGAACAACAGCAGTTGGGCACATTTTATGTTTTTCGAGAGCCTTCAAAAGAGCAACTTCTGCTCGCATTTTGTAGTCTAAAAATCCCCTATCAGAAAAATACGGAGAAAGTGATTCATCCCAGTATCGATAATCAATTGGTGAAAATGAATCAAAGGAGGTTGTTGGTCTCATTTGGGCAGTATAGCAATACTATGCTCAATATTCTAAAGGACATAAAAAATTAGTCATCGAGAAGCTTTTTTTTGAAAAAAGTGGTATTGTTTTGGGTGAAACGGAACGAGAAATTCATTTCTCCGTTCCGGAGACGACTCGGGTTGTAAACTTGAAGCAAGTTTTCGCCCCTTCGTCTCGGAAAGAATGTGTGCGAGCATCCATTCTCTTCCTCGACTCGGAGGCGTAAGCAAAGCTTTCGCCTCCTCAGCTCGAAGAAAGTACCCATACGTGGGATACTTTCCTTCTCGTCACGGGGCGTAGTATACCGGTAGTACGTCTGCTTTGGGAGCAGATAGACCGAGTTCGATTCTCGGCGCCCCGACAGAGTGAAACGAATGGAGAGGCGCAGGAAAGCACCTGCGTGCTTTCCGCCGAGAATCGAAGCGCGGAACGATGTTTTTCGTTGCGAAAAACCGTGAGCGGGCGATTAGCAAATCGTGCCGAGAGGCTTCGCGACCGAGCCGAACAGTTGCACCCGACGGCATGACGAAGCGTCAGGTGAGGCGAGAGTTGTAGGCAATTCTCCTCCGCCCCGACCAAGTTAAAGCTAGGATTCCAAAATTACATTTTTTAGGTGCCTTATTTTGGCATTTTTGTTTTTCTGATCAAGAAAGACCGCAATTACATCAAACTGCCAATCCCCCACTATTTCATGTGAAACAAGGTAAGTTTGTATTACCCGCTTCAGTCTTTGAATCTTCTGAGGATGAATATTCTCTTCAGGATGAGGCGTTTCATGGGAAACAGAGACATTAGATATGGCTGGTGTTTCCCATGAAACAGTCTTAACCTCAATAAATATAAGCTTATTCGAGATGTCCTTGAAGATAAGGTCTATTTCTCCGTATGGTTTACGGTAGTTAGCGGATACAAATATAAATCCTTTTCCTATAAGGAATTCTCTGGCTATATCTTCGCCAATTCTCCCTACGATATTATGCTTAGCCATGTTTCACGTGAAACTACTTAAACTGTCTTTTACAAAAAACCCTTATTTAAAAGCATTTAATAGAATCATCAAACATTCACGGACAATGCATTATGTCCTTTATACACATAAGGCACAGTGTTATCCACAAAAACCGTCATAAAGGTCAATAATTTCACGTGAAACGAGTTTCCTGTGAAATATAGCCTCAAAAGATGAGCTGGGGATAGAAAAGTACAGCATGTCCTATTAAATTGATAGCGTTCCAATAAAAAATAGATGCCTGAGCATCTATTTTTAGAAACTTTACCTTTGTGCGGGTATCGGGAATCGAACCCGAGTCTGATCCTTGGCAAGGATCCATTCTACCACTAAACCATACCCGCAATGCGCTTATTTATATCATTTAAAAGGAAGGCTGACCAGAAAAATGACTCGAATTTAAGTGTACCGTATGCTAAAAAGAAACAATGAGAATTGAGAATGGGGCAATCTATACCGACACAGAAGGTAGAATTCTAATAAGAGAGGTGCCACAACAACTACTGCCACGAAGGAAGTTAGTTCAACCAGCAGAAGCCCCTTATGCCCCTTGGATTAACCAAGAGCCTGAATTTTGGGCTGCAAACGATAATCACTAAGGTGCTCCCGGAGGGATTCGCCTCTCGCATTGCTATGCTCGAAACCTTCACTCCTTCCCAGTCGTTGCGGCCCGCGGTTCGAATCCCTCTCGTGCCATAGGCAACAAAAAGCACCAGTATGGAACTGGTGCTTTTCCGTCGCTGTGCTCCCGGAGGGATTCGAACCCCCAACGACTGCTTCGAAGGCAGTTATGATATCCATTTCACTACAGGAGCGAGCAACAACCTTCTAGTATAGAGGGTCAAGAAGTATCCTACGCCACTGTGGCCAAAAAAGAAACCCATACCGTACAATGAGCCTATGACGAAATTAGTGATTCCAAAAGAAGTCCTGATTGTTGCTGAAGGCCTTGAGAATGCCGGCTTCGAAGCATACTTAGTTGGAGGTTGCGTTCGTGACATTATTCTTGAGAAAAAACCAAAAGACTGGGACCTAACCACAAACGCAACACCAGAAGAAATACAAAAAATATTTTCTGAAACTTTCTATGAAAATACATACGGGACTGTTGGTGTAGTAGGGGAGTCAGAAGACCCAACGCTCAAAGTTATTGAAGTCACACCGTACCGCAAAGAAGGCACCTACTCAGACGCTCGGAGACCAGACACGGTGGAGTTTGGTGTTTCTCTGGAAGAAGATTTGAAGCGAAGAGATTTTACGGTGAACGCCATCGCATATCGACCAAAAACAGAGAGAACGGTGGATCTGCACGGGGGCCATGAAGACATAAAAAAACGCTTAATTAGAGCCGTAGGAAACCCTAGTGCACGCTTTCAAGAAGATGCCCTTCGCATGATGCGTGGCGTTCGTCTTTCGGCAGAACTAGGGTTTGCTATTGAACAAGAGACAGCCGAGGCATTGCATTCAAACGCTTCACAGCTTGAAAAAATATCTAAAGAAAGAATCCGTGATGAACTGATTCGAATTCTTGAAACCACTACACCAATGCAGGCCATCTTTCTTTCACAAAAACTAGGACTTCTAAAATATATTGCGCCCGACTTAGAGCTTGGTATTGGTATTGGGCAAAACCAAGCACACTCGTTCGATGTGTTCGAACACCTTGTACGTGCCATGCAACACGCAGCTGACAAAGAGTGGTCTACCACTATCCGTTTAGCGGCACTCTTTCATGATGTTGGTAAGCCAGAAACACGCCGATGGTCTGACGAAAAGAAAGATTGGACATTCCATGGACACGAAGTGATTGGAGCCCGAATCACAAAAAAAGCCCTGCGAGACCTTAAATTCCCCAATGAGGTTATAGAAATAGCGGTTAAATTAGTGCGCTGGCACATGTTCTTTTCAGACCCCGACAAAATTACACTCTCGGCCGTTCGACGCATGATAGTTAATGTTGGGCAGGAAAATATTTGGGACTTATTGAATCTTCGTATTTGTGACCGCATTGGTACTGGCCGCCCCAAGGAACAGCCGTTTCGTTTTCGTAAATATAAATCAATGGTGGATGAAGCGCTTCGTGATCCTATTTCGGTTGCCATGTTGGCAGTTGATGGGGAGATGGTTATAAAAATCCTTGGTGAAAAACCAGGACCTCGAGTTGGTTGGATACTGCATGCATTACTAGAAGAAGTGCTAGAGGATCCAAAAAGGAATTCGAAGGAATACTTAGAGGAAAAAATTCAAGTTCTTTCTCTTATGGAGGACTCTGCATTAAAAGAAATGGGGGAGGAGGGTAAGAAAGCTCGTGAAAAAGCGGAGGAGAAAGAGCTTGAAGAAATTAGAGCAAAGCATCATGTATAAGAAGCAGGCGACGCTTCGTCGGATCCGCAGGGATCACTTAGTGGCTAGCGTTTATTGTTTAGGGAAAGAAAGAATTATTGTGCTAAACCTGGTTTTAGCACAATTAGGTGTCCTTTAAATATAGAAAAAGCTCGCTGTACGGAATCCCCGTATAGCGAGCCTTTAAGGGCAGATGCCTTTATAGCGCCTCTTTATCAATGTTTTTTGAAAGCGCGTATAACTTGGGCTTCTGATCTGCCTCAGGAAAGAACTGTCCTATATAAATATCTCATGTCCTTTAAAAATTCCTAGCTCTCGCCTGTGCATATCCTCCTCGTATCCTAAATAAGGTTCCCGCTGTGCAACCTCCGGAGGTTGCACATGGAGCAGAGGTCTTTGTTCTGGTACAAAGCTAGTCAAGATTGATTTCGAGGGTGACAGGGCAGTGGTCAGAGCCTAAAACTTGTGGGAGGATTTCTGCTTTTTTTACAGAAGATGCGAGAGCTTTGCTGACAAAAAAGTAATCAATACGCCACCCAACATTTCGAGCACGAGAATTTGCAAAATTACTCCACCAACTATAGTGTCCTTTCCCTTTCGTAAATATTCTGAATGAGTCAACGAAACCTGCCTTAATAATAGAATCAACGCCCTCTCGCTCTTCTTTCGTAAATCCATGCTCACCCTCATTTGCCTTAGGGTTCGCCAAATCGTCTTCTGTGTGTGCAACATTCAAATCACCGCAGAAAATAACTGGCTTCTTCTGTTCTAACTCTTTCATGTACTCGAGAAATGCCTTGTCCCACGCTTTGTGACGAAGTTCCAGACGACTTAAATCGCCCTTTGAGTTTGGCGTGTAAACCGTTACTGCAAAAAACTTCTCAAATTCAAGGGCAAGTACCCTGCCTTCGCTATTAGTGTCGCCGTACGAATCTTTGAATGCAAACTTTGAAACAATGTCGCTTGGAAAATCGAGAAGAACGCTCTTGGGTTTCACACGGGTGAAAATTGCTGTGCCTGCGTAGCCTTTCTTCGTGGCTGAGTTCCAATATTCCTCATACTCAGGCAAATCCACTTCTGACTGGTGCTGTTCTGCCTTTGTTTCTTGCAAACAGAGAATGTCTGGCTTGTATTTCTCTACAAACGGCACAAAAAGTTCCTTCCTATGCACGGCACGAATACCATTAACGTTCCACGATATGAGTTTCATACTTCAAAACATGTTACTTCACTCTTTTCTTTCCATGAAACGCCTTATGTACATCGAGCAAGTGCTTATCAGTAACGTGAGTGTAAATCTGGGTAGTGGCAATATTTGCATGACCTAAAAGGGCTTGAACGCTACGTAAATCAGCACCATTTTCCAAAAGATCAGTGGCGAATGAGTGGCGAATGACGTGAGGGGTAACTTTTTTTGTAATACCTGCCTTAATGGCGCAACTTTTTATAATATTCTCTATAGAGCGAGGGGTGAGACGTGAAGGAATTTTTTTTCCTGTACTGTGTCGAACAAACAAAGCTTCGGACATATCTTTTCGTGCTTTTAAATATGCAGACACGCTGGTCTTTGCGGTAGGGGAGAGAAACACCACACGCACTTTATCGCCCTTTCCTCGGACCGAAAGTTCATCACGAGAAAGATCTAAATCAGTATCAAGTGCACATAATTCGGAAACACGAAGTCCTGTTGAAAAAAACATTTCCATAATTGCTCTATCCCGAAGCTCTTTTACACCATTCCCAACCGGAGATTTCATTAGTCGCTCAAGTTCAGCCGCTGTAATGAGATCGAGTGAGCGCTCAGGAACCTTTGCAAGCTCAATATGCTCAGGTGGAAGTGCTTTGATACCTCGTTTGGCTAAAAACTTTAGAAACGCACGGAGTGCAATAAGATAGTAGTTCTGAGTTTTGCGTTTCATCATGTTGCCAGCTGTGCCTGGCTGGCGGTTAAGCCACAAACGAAATTCACGAAGTTTTTCTTCGCTCACATCAGCAACATCCCTCGCTTTTGAAAACTCGAGGAAACGAGTGAGGTAGTGGTCGTAATTTTCAACAGTTTTTATACTCCGCCCCTTAGTGATCTCAATATATTCAAGAAATTCTCGTTTCAGGTTCTGAATATCCATCCATAGAGTATAACGCCAACTTCGCACAATATTCTTGCGAAAAGCCTAAGTGCGTGGTATATTGGCGCACATGCTCACCAAAACGCAGAAAGCACGGGTTATGAAGACCGTTCAGAAACACCAGACTGATACTGGCTCAGCATCTGTTCAAGTTGCCCTTTTAACGAAGCAAATCGGTGAATTAACTACTCACTTGCGCAAGCACCTTAAGGATAAGCACTCCAGACGAGGCCTCCTTCAGATGGTTGCCGACCGCAGAAGCCACCTTAAATACCTCGAGAAGTCCGACAAAAAGGAATACAACAAGGTCATCAAGAGTTTGGGCTTGAAGAAGTAGTTTCTCCTCACTTATTCTCGAATTTATTTTTTGAACTTACTACTGAGGTAGTACAATTACTACTTAGTAAAGTAATTTTCATACGAAAATAATATGGCAGAAGGCGCAAATCGAGAAGTCCAATTTGAACCTTCCGTAGCAGGTCTTTCAAGAAGAGTTGCTGAAAGCGTCCTGGCGAACCGTGCCCTCACTGAGAGACCGATGGGTAATGGAACAAAGGACGGAAGAAGGAGAGCGCGGGGAGGGGACAAAGTGTTCTCGTTCGGTCAATGAAAAGAAGCCTGACCTGAATCTTTTTCACTTCAGCGAGCGTAGTATATGGAGACGCCTTAATTTGTTCGTCTTGTAAGGTGGTCCATCCTTCGACCGTCTACACTCGAGCAGGTAGATATCTTATTTTTAAAATTAACTAATTATTTTTCATTAAGCTAGCTCCTAGAAGCTAGCACCTAAAACCTAATTTATATGGCAGCAATTAAACACAAAGCACAGAGGGTTGGTGTCTTTATAGACACACAAAACCTCTATCACAGCGCAAAAAACTTATACAAAGCGAGGGTCAATTTCGCAAATGTTCTTAAGGAATCAGTTGCGGGGCGCATCCTTATTCGTGCAGTCGCCTATGTGGTGACAACAGAATCTGGCGAAGAGAAAGCATTTTTTGATGCACTTACAAAAATTGGTATCGAAACCAAAACAAAAGACCTCCAAATTTTCTATGGCGGTGCAAAGAAAGCAGACTGGGATGTTGGTATGGCAGTTGATGCTGTAAAGATGGCCCCAAAACTAGACGCGGTTATTCTTGCAACAGGGGATGGGGACTTCGTACCGCTGGTTGAGTACCTTAAAAACAGTCACGGTACGCAAGTGGAAGTTATCTCGTTTGGTAAATCATCCTCAGCACGACTCATAGAGTCCGCAAACGACTTTATTGACATGTCGGAAGAACCTAAAAAATTCCTCATGCCTCACGGTAAAAACTTCCTTGATATGGCAGCAGAAGCAATTGGCACTGCCCCAAAGCATGAGACATTCAATGGCGATGAAGATTCTGCCCCTATGGTAGTTGGATCAGATACGGATGAGAGATAGAGCAGGGTCTAGTGGTTAGGGGTTAGGGGTTAGCGTTTAGGGTTTAGCTTTCAAAAAACGTCTTTCACAAAAGGCGTTTTTTGCTATACTCAGCGTATTAAAAGAGTGAGGTTCTCAGATAGGCAGGACGGCTCGCCGAACCTGAAATCTGCGAATCTCATAACTAAAGAGATATGCAAAAAAAAGAATTCTCAACTGAGATTGGCGGGAAAAAATTAACCGCTACATTTACAGATCTCGCTGAGCAAGCACACGGAAGCGTCATGGTTCGCTACGGCAACACAATAGTGTTTGCAACGGCAGTCATGAGTAAAAAAGAACGCAATGACATCGATTACTTTCCACTCACCGTTGAGTACGAAGAGAAGTTTTATGCAGCAGGCTCTATTTTAGGTTCACAATATATCCGGAGAGAAGGCAGGCCGTCTGAGGATGCGATTCTTTCTGGTCGTGTCATTGACCGCACGGTGCGTCCACTCTTTGATAGCAACCTCCGCCAAGAAGTACAAGTGGTTACTACGGTGCTTTCAATTGAAGAAGACGACCCAGATATTCTTGCGGTGAACGCTGCATCAATCGCTCTCGCCATTTCTCCAACCCCATGGAATGGCCCCGTATCTGCAGTGCGCATTGGACGAAAAAAGGGAACGACTGAATTTATTGTGAACCCTACCTACGCAATGAGAAATGCCGATGATGCAGAGCTCGACTTACTCGTGTGTGGTAAAGACGGCGTAGTTACGATGGTTGAAGTCGGAGCAAAAGAAATTGACGAAGATGTACTTACCGCTGCACTAACGCGCGGAGTTGAAGAAATTGAAAAAATACAGAAATTCCAAAAGGAAATTATTGCAACTATGGGCAAGCAGAAAAAAATAGTGCCCGAGCGCGTGGTAAATCCACAAATTCCTGAATTCTTTAAGGCAGTAGAAGGAGAATTCGGAAAAGCAGTTTTCTCAGGTGTTCCTGGTAAAGAGGCAATGGGGGAATTGAAAGATAGATTTTTGAAAACCGTAGCTGAAACCGCCCCAGAAATAGTAAAAATGGCTGATTCGTATTTTGAAGACCAAGTCGCAGAAGCAATGCGTACTCGCGCTATTGATAATAAAGAGCGCGTTGACGGTAGAGCCCTTGATGAACTTCGACCACTGTTCGCTGAGGCAGGTGGTTTTTCTCCAATACTTCACGGTTCAGGAATTTTCTATCGAGGAGGAACGCATGTGTTCTCAGCCCTCACCTTGGGCGGACCCGATGATTCACAAGTGGTGGATTCTATCGAAGGTAAGAAAGTAAAAAAGCACTTCATGCACCACTACAACTTTCCTCCATTTTCGGTTGGAGAAACCGGACGCATGGGCGGTATGAATCGTCGCATGATTGGTCACGGCGCACTTGCAGAAAAAGCACTCTCAGCTGCTATTCCATCAAGAGAAATCTTCCCTTACACAATTCGTTTAGTGTCTGAAGCTCTCGCATCAAATGGTTCCACATCCATGGCTTCTGTGTGCGCATCAACACTTGCACTCATGGATGGAGGCGTACCAATGACATCTCCAGTAGCTGGTATTGCTATGGGTGTCATGTACGATAGCCCAACTCGTTACGCAATAATGACTGACATCCAAGGACCTGAAGACCATCATGGCGACATGGACTTTAAAGTAGCGGGCACAAAAAACGGAGTAACTGCAATTCAGCTCGATGTAAAAGTTGAAGGTGTACCAGTAGCAGTATTAGCAGAAGGACTTATTGCGGCAAAAAAAGCACGTCTAAGTATTCTTGAAGTTATGGCGGGCGCTATTGCAGAACCGCGTAAAGATATTTCACCGCGCGCACCAAAAATAGTTTCCATCTCAATTCCTGTCGATATGATCGGTATGGTTATTGGTCCACAAGGAAAGAATATTAGAAAAATCGAAGAGGAGACTGGTGTTGCTTCGGTGACGATAGAAGATGACGGTACGGTATTTCTTACAGGACTTGCTGACGCACCAGAGAAGGCTGCTCAAATAATCCGTGACATGACGCGAGTATTCAAAGCGGGTGACATTATTGAAGGACCAGTTACTCGTCTCATGAACTTCGGCGCATTCATTAGACTTAACGCTAAAGCTGAGGGGTTGGTGCATATTTCTGAAGTTGCACCATTTAGAATAGCGACAGTAGACGAAGCATTTAAAGTCGGAGACATTGTAAAAGTAGTAGTAAAAGAAGTAGACGATCAAGGACGCGTGAATCTCTCAATAAAAATGATTGATCCAGAGTTTGCGACACGAAAAGGGTTGAAGCCAGCTGCATAGGACACAAAAAGGGGGAGGGTTAGGCGGGGGTTACAATGATAGATGTAATGGAAATAGCCGAGGAGAACAAAAAAGCACTTGTCGACAACGCTCTTCCATCTAAAGACGAGCTTCTATTGGCTGCGCCGACACAGGAACCTCACTCCGTAATGGTGGTGAATACCCCGACACAACCCATCGCTCCACCTAAAACACTCCCTGTCATTGAAAAAAACGTAGAGAAGCCGATAATGCAGGCGCCTTCATTGCCGAAATTTAAAACGGTAGAAGCGTTAGCAAAAGCGGTAAGTTCTTTGTATACAGGCAATGCGGTAGTTGAAGCAACGAAGAAAATTTTTCCTGTTGCAAAAATTGAAAAAGAAATCGAGAAGTCACCTCTGCAATCTACAGCTGCCGCAAATCCTTTTGAAAGAAGCGCTCGTGAGATAGGTCTCGAGGAAGAGCCCGTAAGAGAGAAAAACCCGCCACCAGAAATTAACGCAATAAAACAACCTGCTGAGACCGACACTGGACTTCCTCGTGTGCGTACCTATGCAAACGACATCAGTATTGAAATCAGAAAACGAAACACTACGCTCACTTCAATTGTGGGGGCAGAACAACAGCGCACAATGACCGAGGGGCCATATGAAGACACTGCGACAATAACCAAACGCGCTAACCGCATGCGAATGTTTTTAATGGGAGCAGTTTTTCTTACTGCCATTGGAATACTGAGCCTCGGCGCCGCGTTCGTTTTTAATAAACAAACAAACATAAGCACGTCGGAGCGCTTGCTCATACCTGCAAATCACTCAAGAGCGGTAGAGTACGCACCCGAGGAAGCCCTACCTATTACTCTCGGAAAGATAAAAGACTCCGCGACACTCAACCTTGGGGAAGTGGAAGCATTTATTATTACTAAAAACGGAATTCCACTTACCACCACCGACATCCTTGGTCTTTTTGGTGCGCCAAATGAACTAGTGCGGAACGCGCGAGATGTCATGGTTGGCGTACACGCGTTCGACCATAACCAACCGTTTATTTTAATTACTGTTTCTGCATACGATCATGCATTCGATGCAATGCTCTCATGGGAAACTCGTATGAATGAAGGATTAGGGAATTTCTTCAGACCGTCATCGCTTGCTCCCGCAAGCATCGCGTCTACTCCTCCTGCGCTCACATTCACTGATCGTACTATTAAAAATACTGACGTCCGGGAAAGTCAGTTGGAGTGGCACATCGTGTATACCTTCCTTCGCCCTGATCTCATCCTCATCACTACAAACGAAAGCACGCTTCGTGAAGTAATAACTCGACTTTCACTGCAAAGTAGCCAGAACTAGCCACTAGGGTATAGCCAATAGGGAAATTTCAAAATCAGACCCTACACCCTAGTGGCTAGTGGCTGATTTATGTTAGGATGCCCAAATGCTCACACAAAATGACCTAGTAAAATTTAAGAAATTACTCGAAGAAGAGAAGGTACTTCTTGAAACCGAGCTTTCTGAACTTGGCAGTAGAAATCCCTCAAACACTTCAGATTGGGTACCGTCAAAGCCTGCAGGAGATGAGTTTGGTGCTGATCGGAATGACAATGCCGACATCATTGAAGATATGCAGGATAACAATGCGGCTCTCAATGAACTTGAAGGTAGGTTGAATCAAGTAGTAAATGCACTTTTAAAAATCACAGAGGGCACCTATGGTACTTGTGAAATTTCTGGTGAATTAATTGAAATGGATCGCCTCGAAGCAAACCCGGCCTCTCCTACCTGCAAAAAGCACATGCGAGAAACTGTGTAGTTTTTTTCGAAAGTTTCAAAATCCCATTCAAGTCTGTAGAGATATTTCTCAACACAAGACTATACGATTAATCGTATAGTTAGGAATTATATATATTAAAGCCCCTATTAAGAATAGCGGGGGGCAGAACAATCTGATAGAAAACACTTTAGGCTGAATCTTCTGCGTACGTATACATTACCTCTTAGGCTTTGCGCGTAGGCGCAGAATGCCTGCTATCATGCTCACTATGTTTGCACGCGTGTATAGCGTTCAGCCCGGATTCCCTCACTCTGAAATTGTTACTGTGGAAGCGGATGTCACTGAAAAAACACTGTATGCATTTTCAGTTGTAGGTCTTGCTGACAAAGCCGTTGAAGAAGCGCGCGACCGACTCTCCGCTGCCATAAAACATTCTGGTTTTAAATCACCGAAGACATTCAATCACAAAATAGTTATCTCACTTGCCCCCGCTGGACTTAAAAAGGAAGGGGCAGTTTTTGATTTACCGATGGCGCTTTCATATCTCTTATCTGCGGAAGAAATTTCATTTGATCCTACAAAAACGGCATTCCTCGGAGAGTTAGCACTCGACGGAACACTCCGAGAAGTGCGGGGGATATTACCGGCAACGCTCACCGCAAAAGCAAAGGGGTTCACTGCAATTATTGTTCCTGAAAAAAATGCAAAGGAGGCAGCTCTCGTTGCCGACATCTCCGTCTTCGGAGCGACATCGCTTCGAGAAGTTATTGAACATATAACGGGTAAAAAAGAATTAGTGGAGACAGCGCATCATGCGGGCGAGAGTGTGGAAAGTGAACTTCCACACGTGGACATCGCGGATATAAAAGGACAAGAGACTGCAAAGCGCGGGCTTGAAATTGCTGCAGCGGGTCGACACAATATTGCTTTTGTAGGCCCACCCGGCACAGGAAAAACGATGCTCGCACATGCGCTTGCAGGAATACTCCCACCACTATCTTTTGAAGAGGCAGTAGAAGTAACGGCTATTCACTCCGTTGCAGGAACTCTTACAGAAACACTCATACGCTTTGCCCCTATTCGTGCGCCTCACCACACATCGTCATATGTTGCACTCGTTGGTGGAGGTAACGCGCTTCGTCCAGGAGAAATAACGCTCGCGCATCGTGGCGTTCTCTTCCTTGATGAATTTCCTGAATTTGATAGACGAACACTTGAAGCACTGCGGGAGCCCTTAGAAAATCGAGCAATAACAATCTCAAGGGCTATTGGTTCAACAACATTTCCTGCCAATATTATGTTGGTGGCGGCAATGAATCCGCCAGAAAATAATGCCGACCCGCGAGAGATGGCGCGTTTTCAAAAAAAGCTTTCTGGTGCCATCATTGACAGAATTGATGTGTGGATTGATGCTCCGCATGTGCCCCACGAAAAACTTGGTAGCAAAAACGAGTCTGAAAAATCGCACGCAGTACAAAAGCGCGTTATAAACGCTAGGAAAAAACAAATTATACGATCTAAAAAATTAAAACTCACCATAAGCACGAACAGCGAACTCCCTTCAAAAGTGCTGGATGAACAGGTAGGCATTTCTACCGACGCACAGAGCACCCTCACTGGGGCCGCAAAAAACCTAAAACTCTCGCCTCGCTCATACCACCGAGTCCTTCGACTGGCACGCACCATCGCTGACCTTGGAGATTCTAATCTAGTTACCGCTGAACATGTCCTTGAAGCACTCCAATACCGTCCACGCATTTTACAAAGTAGACGATAGTAGAGGAGTTACAATACAAGCATGGCAGGAGGGTCAAAAAATAACTTATTTTCTTTTTTCGGTGGAAAGAAACGCATACCGAAAGATTCTTACAAATCCTACTTTGCTTGGGCTGTTGGTGTCGATGCTGCACTTTTTTGGCTTCCTGGGGCAGATGATTTTTTCATTCTATTTTGTCGTGGCATGTGGTGGCTTAACGGATACAGCACCGACAAAATGCTGGTCTCAACAGCATTAAATCTTTTTGGGGGAATATTCCCAGTCGCACCATGTTCAACAATCTTCGTGATGGTTTCATATCGCATTAACAAAGCAAACACCGAGCCATTAGCTGGGGAAGAAAGCGAGGGAAAATCGAGAACGGAAGAGGCTGAGGGAAAAGCCATTCGTGCACTCCAAGGGAAAAACCCTGGAACACAAGGTGGTGGACCAGAAAAACAAGCGACTCCAGAAAAGAGTGGCGGTCCTGAAAATAAAGCGGGTGGGGCAGGTGGAAATCGAGACGCTGAGCACTTAGTAAATAAAGATAGCGGCCGCCCGCAAAGTCAGTCACTAAAAGAGACTTCGAACAAAAGTACTCCAACATCAAATAAATCATTCGATGGTGTCAACCCGCAGAAAAAAAATGAACCTGCACAAAAACCTACCTACCAACCAACACAACCCGCTTTCAGACGACCCCCTGCAAATGACAACGAGGCAGATGGAGAGGATTACGAAACTGAAAACCTCGTACATAAAGAAGGGGCTCGTCCTCAGGGTCAATCCTTAAACGGAACATCAAGCAACAGCACCCCAACATCAGACACTCCTGAACCAGAAGAACTGTCCGACGAAGACACCGAGGAGCCTGCGCAATTAGAAACTCCTGACAACGATGAAGATGGGGAGGAGGGAGAATTTTTTGACAACGCAAGACGCGTTGCTTGAAATTTAAAAAGGATTCGTGGCACCACGAATCTCGAAGTGAAGGTGTGCGCCTGTTGAGCGGCCAGTGTTACCCGAAAGACCAATCACCTGCCCCTGAACCACTGATGCACCTGCGGACACCTGTGTTTTTGATAGGTGACCATAGACGGTTTGCGTTCCATTTGAACACTGAATAACAATGTAATCGCCGTATCCTCCATTCCAACCTGAGTCTCTACTTACTAGAACTGTGCCGGGGCATGATGCCATAACCGATGTCCCAATTGGAACACTAATATCAACTCCGTTATAGCCGTGGAGACCTTGGGACTTTCTACCGCCAATGAGAGGGCGGAGGTAATAACCTTCAACTACAGGCCCCCCCGCGCCACGAATAAGCTTTGAGTTGCCTGCCGATGTTGGAGTGGAAGATTTTGTTACCAGTGGGGCATCAACACCGTCAGGAATAACGATTGAGTCACCAACCGCCAACTTTGCTCCTGCGGATAAGCTATTAAAGTCTAGTACCTCTTGCATGTCGCCTTTATACTTCTTAACAATAGACGCGAGCGTTTCGCCTTTTAAAACAACATGCTCGACTCCAGTAACCGGAAGAATAACGAGGGTATCTCCAGGACGAACTGATTTAGCATTTGTCAGATTGTTTGCCCAAAGAATGGTGTTGGGAGAAACACGAAACATCGCGGCTATTTCTGAAAGAGAATCTCCTTCACGAACGACATATATTGAAATCTGATTTGAGTGTGGCTTCTGATCTTGTATGTCAGCAAGAGTCCCCTCTGGTCCAGTTTCTGGAACAAGAGCCACTCCTCCAACTATAGTTATATCCCCACCACCCTTTGCTGGATTCGGATCTACATTCACTGCCGCCCGAAGAGCTGGAGTTTTTGAAGCAGAAAAGGCTGTAATAGAAGGGGTCTCTGATACGGCAGAGGATAGGGGAGCAAAAAAGTCCGACAATGAAGAGAAGAAAGAAGCATGAGCTTCTTTAAATGTACCGAGGCACGAAAAAAGGACTATGACGGTAATAAAAACCGAAGCAAACTTTCTTTGTGTAGCTCGGGAACCTGCATGTGCAATGTCGCGGGCGTTGTTCTCTTTTGTTTTTATATGCAATCCCCACTCAGGGTAGCCAACAGGTGTTTCAAGTAAAATGGCTCCATTAAGCCAAAACAAGAAACGCGGACGAACAGTCGTTCAACCACTATACCGAGCTGACAATTGAAGTCAATCGTCTTAAAAGGCTTCGGGGGACAACAAAAAATGCCATAAAAATTGACAAATGCTGGTAAAAATATCGAAATAAATACGCCGGGGGAGTGTCCTCGACACAATCCTCAGAACTATTTTGCAACCCTACTGTTATAGTACGTTTTGTGGATCACCTTAAACACCTAAACGAAGCTCAAAAGAAGGCGGTTCTGCATTCCAAGGGGGCACTCCTTATATTGGCGGGAGCAGGAGCGGGTAAAACGAGGGTTATTGTGCACCGCATAGCTGAAATAATCCGCGAAGGTACAGCACCACAGCGTATTTTGGCAGTTACATTCACCAATAAGGCGGCTAAGGAGATGAAAGAGCGTGTTTCCCACCTTATAAAGACCGATTTGGTTCTTTCTCCGTATGACACCCCAAGACACGACCCCTTTATAGGCACATTTCATAGGCTGGCCTTAGAAATAATAAAAACATTCCACCACGCAGTAGGGTTGCCAGCGCGTTTCACTATTTATGACCGTGCAGATTCTACCCGCGCCATGAGGGAAGCTATCACCGCGGCCGGCTTCGACCCAAAACAACTAGAACCTCGCAAAGTAATTTCTATAATGAGCCGAAAGAAAGGAGAGGCCGTCGGGCAAAGAGAATTTCAGAATGAGCATGCATCCTCATATATCGATGAAGCAGTTGGGGAAGTTTGGGGACGCTACGAAGCTATTTTGAAAAAAGAAAAAGCACTCGATTTTGATGACATCCTCCTTACAGCGCACTGGCTTCTTACTAACCATCCTCCTGCGCGAGAACATTTTCAGAATACCTGGGACTACATTCACGTGGATGAGTACCAAGACACCAACCGCGTGCAATATGAAATTGTAAAGCTACTGAGCGAGCACCATGGCAACATCGCGGCCGTTGGTGATGTTGATCAAAACATTTATAGCTGGCGAGGAGCTTCCATCGAACACATTATGAATTTTGAAAAAGCATTTCCAAATGCAGAAATAATTTTACTCACAGAAAACTACCGTTCCACCAAAACAATTTTATCCGCTGCAAACGATGCCATAGCAAAAAATGTAAATCGCCGAGACAAGGAATTGCACACAAATAATGAAGATGGAGAAAAAATACAAGTGGCAGGATTTGCAGATGAAAATGAAGAATCAAACTTTATTGCGCGTGAAGCACGGAACTTGATAGGGAAAGGGCTTCGTGCAGAAGATATTGCGGTTTTGTATCGCGCAAACTTTCAATCGAGAGTCTTGGAAGAAGGATTTTTGCGAGCCGGAGTTCCATACCAAGTTCTTGGTACTCGATTTTTTGAACGCAAAGAAGTGAAAGATGCACTCTCCTATTTGCGCGCAGCCCTGAACCCTGATTCTGCAGCCGATATAACACGCGCAATTGCAACGCCGTCTCGTGGCATTGGTAAGGTCACACTCGCAAAAATAATTAATCATCAAGAAGAAAATCTTCCTGCTTCAGCAAAAGAAAAAATACATCTCTTTCGTCAAACACTTTCTCGCATCGCAAAAGCCATAGAGGGAAAAAGCACATCAGAAGCAGTATATTTTGCTCTCACCGAAAGTGGCATGTGGCGTTTGTATTCTGAAAAAAACGCTGAGGATGCAGAGAGACTTGAAAACCTAAAAGAGCTCGTTACTGTTGCCACAAAATACGACACGCTTCCACTGGGAACTGGTATTGAACGCCTTATAGAAGAAGCCGTACTACAGTCGGATCAAGATGAACTAGAAAAGCCAAAAGCTGGCGTGAAGTTAATGACCGTGCACGCCGCAAAAGGCTTAGAGTTTAGTGTTGTCTTTATTGCTGGCTTAGAAGAAGGGTTATTCCCTCATGAACGAGATGGTGCAGACGGCGTAGACACTGAAGAAGAGCGACGGCTTTTTTATGTTGCTCTCACGCGCGCAAAAAGCCTTGTATATACAACCTATGCGCGAACACGTCGAATATTTGGCACACGCTCGGAAAATACGCCTTCAGTTTTCATTACTGAACTCGATCCGGAGTATCGCGATGTGGTAGTGTTTCCTTTCTGGAACAATGACGAAATGCGGACAATATCTTAAGTTGTTGTTTGAGAATAATTACTATGGTATCAGCTCAGAAACTATACGATCGATCGTATAGTTTCTGAGTATTTAAAAAAATACCTTGAAGTGATTCTTAGCACTATAGTGCTCTCCGTAAAACGGAAAATATGAAAACACACAATAAAAAAGCTCGAGGCGCAAAGCTCGGGCAACACTTACTCACTAATGTTGGCATTGCCCGTGCCGTAGCTGTTTCTGCGGGTGTGACTCGTGGTGACAAAGTACTTGAGATAGGACCAGGGAAAGGGATGCTCACCAAAGAAATACTTTTGCTCGGAGGAACAGTAACCGCAGTTGAAAAAGACCCAGCGATGGTTCTGGTACTCAAAGAAAAATTTACTGACGAAATTAAATCGGGCTCACTTACACTCATTGAAGGTGACGCCCGCGACTACACGCCTGATAAAGTATTTCCAAAAGGCACATACAAAATTGCCGCGAACATTCCGTACTACATCACGGGAGAATTAATTCGCTCATGCTTAACTGCAAAAAATAAACCTGTCTCACTTGCACTTCTGGTACAAAAAGAAGTTGCGGAGAGAATCGCACGAGGTAAAAAAGAAAGCATCCTTTCACTTTCGGTAAAAGTGTACGGCACTCCAAAATATGTAAAAACAGTTTCTCGAGGAAGCTTCAATCCGCCACCATCAGTTGATTCAGCAATACTTGGTGTGTATGACATCTCAAATAAAAATTTCAAAAAGATTGCGGAGGAGGATTTATTTCGTATTGTAAAAGCAGGGTTTGCACAAAAAAGAAAGACGCTGGCGGGGAACTTGAAAAGAGCCTTGGGTATCAACGCCGTGGAAGCACTTGATGCGGTTGGAATTTCTGAAAAAGCTCGCGCCGAAGATCTCACACTAGATCAATGGCTTGCTCTTACAAAATATTTGGCAGAATAAGAACCGATCACATGCCTGGCAGAGATGTCCCTACTGAAGTAATGGTGCCCCGTGTCATCGGAATAACAACGCAGGGTGTAGCAATCATCTTACAGAACCCAAAAGGGCGATAAAAGCCTAAATGGTGCACCCCGGGAACAATAACTAATCCGTACGGGTAGATGGTAGGAACACTTGTTGGACTAAAAAGATAGGTGCCCGCTGAAGGAGGCCCGAGGGTAATCATAAAGTCGCCCGCACTACAGGTACACGGAACCACGGCCAACACTATTCCTCCATATGGCTGACTGATGCTTATCCCTCCTGCGGATGATGCTCCCGCAGACGTGTTAGCGTTACTGGCATTACTGACAGAAGCGTTGGAATTTGATGTCGTGTGGGTTAAGGCACTAGTTGATTGAGTTTGCCCAGAACTTCCAGAAAATAATGATGAGAAAGAACTCTGAAGTTTTGAAAACAAACCAGAAAATCCACCAAAAGAAGACTCGCTGGACGATGAACTAGGGGATTGATTGGATGACCTAGGTGCTGATGCTTGTGAAGGCTCTGCATATACAGTGCGCGCGGAAGCATAATAAAGGATGGATTGCCGTTTAAAGGTGATTGCCTCCGCTCCAGCTCCTACTTCGCAGTCAATAAATGATGGGAGTAACACTCCTGAGACTTCTTTTCCTACGGCAGGCGAAGCATTGATAGGAGCTGATTTTGAAATACCTTCTCTATATATAAACTGGGAACCAGAAGATCCAATCGTAACCAGAGATCCTGAAATGTTTGTACAGGGAATAACCTCAAGTACCGTACCTTCAAATGATGCCTGTTTTGCTGGCGTTGGCTCACTCGCTAGGGAAGTGAGCGGTAAAAGAATGAGTAGTGTGGAAGCGAGAGCGAGGTAGGGGACAGCGTTCAATCGAGACATAAGAACACTATAACTTGCTCATGAGTCACTATCCTAGATTTTTAACACAACAAACCCAAAAGCCCCTCTCCACCTCTCTTTTTACAAAGGTCCGACCTTTGTAGGGTTTGAAGGTGGGGGTTATGTGGGACATCGTAGGTCCCACATAACGGAGGTCCGACCTTTGTAAAATGTTTGTGGTATGCTCATCAAAAATCAAACAACAGATATGACACATCCGAGCGAGAAACATGAAGGCAAAAGGAGGGGGAAAATTTCTTGGAGAGAGTTTCTTATTACCCTAGGACTTATGGGGGCTTCGGCGGTGGCTTTGTCTTTAACTTCTAAGCCTCCACCAAAACCAACAGAGCAAGAGCATTATTTATCTATTGCTGAAATTAAAGCTCTCATGCGAGACTTTGAGTCCCAAAACGCTCCATATCGCACTGAATAGCAAAAAAGTATTTCTCTTATAAAAGCACTTGCTAAAAAAGCGAGTACTTTTATTTTTAACACCGCACTTCTAATCCCCACAAGCACGTATAAAGGACAATAGTCCTTTATAGCTGGGGTTATACTAACGGTACGATGGAAACCCAAAATAAATGGGGGGGTGCTTTTTGGGCAGTGATATTTGCAGTCGTTGTTATAGGTGGATCTTCTGCATATTCCTTTCTACACCAACCCAAAAGAATGGCGGTAATCCCTGGTGGGGAAACGATGACAGGTTGGCAATCTGTTTCAAGTACTGTGACACAGCCCTCAAATAACAGCCTCACAGGATCTATTTCGGAAGACCTCTACGCAAAGCTTGCAGAAAACACAAACTACAGTGCAAGGGAGCGCGATGTCATTATTGCCTCATTAGTAAAAGAAAAGGTGGTCAGTCCAGCTATAGTACCGAACATCAATCTTGTTGATTTAAATATCAGTGACACGGCCTCGCTAGACACATACTCCAAACTACTGGTGGTCATTTTGAGCCAAGCTAGCCAAGTGGAAAAATATGAGGTAACGATTTTCACACAAAGCGTCATGAGCGACAACATTTATGGGACACCTACACTTCAGTCAACGGCTGATTTATATAAAAAAATAGGAGCATCGCTACTAATAATGGAGGTGCCGAAAACGCTCGCTACAGAACACCTCGAAGTGGTAAAAAGTGTTGGGGCATTAGCAAGGGCTGTTGAGAATATGGCGACATGGAAGGGCGACCCTATAGAAGCACTTTCTGCTGTGGACACATTTAATAAAGCAAAGAGCTACACTGAGGGGAGTGTTGATACATTACTCTTAGCGGTGATGGCAATTCAAAATAAAACATGAAAAAAATATTTCTCATAATTTTGTTACTTGCTCTTGCTCCAATGTCTGTATCAGCTGAAGAAGTCATACAAGCAACAACTATTGATACCAACCCGACACTACTTTCAGGATTGCCGAACGATATTAATCTCTCTTCATCAGACACAGATACCGACAGCAGTAAATCTGCTGAAGTTGCAGGATGTAAATCAGACTCACAGGGCTCTTTGGGTTCAATATCAGGAATACTTGGATCATTATTCCAAGGAGGTAACCTCAGCTCTCTTTTGAGAGGTGCACAGAGCGGTAACATCAGTGGGATTATAAGTAGCATTACTGGCGGAAGTCAGACGGGGCAAATAATTTCAAGCCTCCTCGGTAGCAACGGAAACATAAGCAGTATTCTCAGTAGCTCAGGCTTGGGAAATGTGGTTGGGAACTTGCTCGGTGGAGGTAGTGGAGGTGGTATAGGTAACACAATTGGTGGATTACTAGGTGGAGGCGGTGGCTCCATTAGTGGACTACTTGGTGGTGGCCTTGGGGGCATTGCTGGTGGTGCTTTGGGATTGATAGGTGGGGGAATGGGTGCCGTGCCAGTAAGCGACAGCACTATACAGAGCAACACTCAAAAAATTCAAGGAAACACAAAACAAATTCAAGCTGACCAAGACACACAACTTGAAGTCACCTGCGTTCAAAACGTATTGGTACGAAAAACTCGAATAGATGCAACACAACATCTCGCCGCAGAAAATGCCCGCCAAATAACCACGGGGAGAGATGGCGGAACATTCTTTGAAAAACGACCTTTAGCAGAAATTATTAATACAACTAATGACACCATCACTAAGAATGTCGTTGATAATCTATTAAAAAACAGCGGAATTGTCCCAGCCCTTATTCCTGTAGTTCAAAGAAATATTGTTGCAGATACTAAGTTGCAAACAAGTTTTGCGGAGCAAGTAAAATGCCCCGTCGCAGAAAAAGTTGATGTCGTTGCTTGTATGAAAGATATTACAAAATGCGGAGCAACAGGTGAAGAGAGAAATGCTAATCGTCTCGCCATTACTCTGACAGATGGTTGTACGGCAGAGGGTTTAACCATGGCCACTCACAATTATATTCAAGTACGAAATGCCCTCACTAACGCCGACAGAGAAAACCAGCTCGACAGAAACCAGGGATTTTATTCGAAGGTAACCTGCAGCAACGGAAGTACCGCAAGTACGCAAGAGGAATGTTTAGTATTACAAACATATACTGTTGCAACACCGGGTATAGACATAAAAGATGTGCACACTGATGCTCAACTCAGCGGTGCACGCCAACAACAAAATGCGAACGAAATTGGGAGCTTGGTAAATTCTTTATTTGCACAACTTGGACAGCAATCACTCACGAGCCTAAAGGGCTTAGTAGGACTCTCTCAAAAAAGCTCAACGGGGAGTGGCTCATACCTTGATAACCTTTCACAAAACGCACAGACTAGCACCACAAATCAAGCAAAGATTACTCTGAACAGCAACATAGAAAAATCACTGGTAACTGAATACGCATACCAAGCAACTCTTGCCGACATGATTGTTAATCTAGAGAATACAAAAAGTGGATATGCTTCTGTGCAGGCCTGCTACCTAGCGCTCGTTACCAAAGGCGGGGGACTAGGCATTGACTCTGCAACAGCAACAACAAAAATGAATCAAGCATCTTCAACGGTTAACACAACACTTACTCCCCAAATAGAATTAGCTTCAATTGCGTTTGATAATTCTGACAGTACCTCCTCATCACTTGAAGCACTCCAATCGGAGGTAGGGAGTGCTGAAAATTCTACTGAAATTAACGCGCTCTCGGAAGCATTCAACTCTCTCAAAACATATGGCCCTATACATACTCAAAACAACCTTGCGTCTCTCACCAACGACCGTGATGCATCAAAAACACTTCTCGCCGAAATGACTGCCACTGCAAGCACGGAGCTCACTCAGTGCAAAAACTATTAGGCATGAAGAAAAGGTTCCTCATACTTACTGCCTTTCTTATCCTTAGCAGTTTTGCTCTGCCTGTTATTGCCGCTCCCTTAGAATCACTGGCCCCACAGGGAGGCGCTAGCGGTGCACGAGCAACTGGGGTAGTCCAGGCAGTAACAAATTCTGGAGGTACTCCAGAACAAGCGAACGCCATAATAGAAAGCGTAACTGCTACTGAGCAAGCTGGCATTGATGACGCCATGCCACCAGGCGGATTGACACGCGGACTTAGTGAGCTTGTTGGAGGCATTCTGCATATAGTCACTTGGATACTACTGAAGATAGTGACAATTTTTCTCTACTTCATAGGAATGTTTTTCACATTCATTGTGGAACAGCTCGTCGTCAACATGGGGCACTTTGTAACCTCGTCAGACGCTGTTGGTATACAAATTGCATGGCGCATTATGCGCGACCTCGCAAACCTCGCCATCATTGGTGGACTTATTGCAACCGCCATTGGCGCCATTCTCCAGCTCGCTAATATGAAGCCTGAGAAATTGCTCGTGCGCCTCATTATTGCAGCCCTCTTGGTAAACTTCAGTTTCTTTTTTGCTGGAGCTGTCATTGATTCATCAAATTTTCTTGCCACCACCATCTACAAAGCAACTATCCAGACTGAACATTGCGGAGAGAGCTGCAATATAGTGGATCGATTTAACAAAGTTATTCGAACCTATAATCACAACATTCTTGAGTACCTCGAGTTAACTAAAGTTGACGCCGGTGATATTCCTGCAGACTCCCAATGGATGGCGGTACTGCAAAATCTTTTGAGCATCGTGCTCATGTCCGTCACAGTATTCGTATTTCTTTCTGCCACGGCACTACTCTTGGGACGATTCGTGGCACTCATCCTTATTCTCATCACATCCCCCATAGGTATTGCGGGCATGGTCATTCCTCAAATAAGCAAATATGCAAAAGAGTGGTGGGAGGCACTTTTCAGTCAAGCGTTTTTTGCTCCCGTGTACTTTCTTCTTGTAGGCTTTTCTCTCACTATTCTTGATAATTCTAACGGCGCGTTTAGTGGGAATGACACCAATCTTATTGGCGGACTACTCACTTTCATGGTGGCAACAGTGTTCATGTTGCAGTCGCTCAAAATTGCAAAAGGTATGAGTGAAGCTGCAAAACGACTTGGGGATGTCTATAAAGCATCCGACAAAGTTGCCGGCTGGATGCCTAAAGCGTACACAGGTGGCCTGAAGTTTGGGGGAGCATTTGTAGCACGAAACACCGCAGGTTGGGCTGGAGACAAATTTGCGCCTATTTACAGAGAATTTGCCGCTAGACATCGTTTAGACCAAAAGTGGTGGTCTGCACCTGCGGATCGTCTAATACAGGATCGCCTAGGCAAACTCAAGGAGAAGAAATTCTTTGGCTTTGAAGGATACGGCGCAATAAAGGAAAAGCGGAAAGGGCGTGAAGTTGAACTTGGAGAAGTAGAAAAAGACGAAAAGCAAAAGGCCGAACTTCTTGGAAAGCTAACCCCTGCAGAAAAGAAGGCGCTTAGAGCGTTAAAAAAGAAATTGGCCACAGGAGTACTCACTCCAAAAGAACAAGAAGAGTTAGATGAGCTAAAACAGAAAGATGTAAAAAGTCTAACTGCGTCCGAAGCTGCACGACTCGCCACATTGGGCGCAAAGCTCAGTGTGGGTGAAAAGCAACAACTTGATGAGCTTTCTGAACGTAAACGTGAAGGTGGCGCGCTGGGGAAAGTAAATCGCCTCGAGAAAGCATACCTTGAAGAATATGCAGCTGGTAATGATCGCAACAAGGTAAGCCAGGCACGACTCGAAGAGTTGCGAGGCAAAGAAAAAACTGGTTCACTACTTGCACACGAACGCGCCGAGCTTCAACACCTTGATATCCTCAAGCAGAAAGGCGTTCTCGGCAAAGACGCCCGACTTGAAACATGGGGTGAATACTGGGATAGACAGCTACTGCGCGGTGACCTCGGACGAAAAAAACTCACCGCGAAAGAGCAGGAACTCGAGCGACAGGTACTCAAAGCAAAGGTGGCCGACGGCACTATCACCGATGCAGAAAAAACTCGCCTTGCAGAGCTTGAAAATCCCACCGCGGATGGATCTTTCGGCGAAGATAAGTGGGCATACCATGAGAGACTCGATGCCGCAAAAATTGACGGCAAGAACTCCTACAGAAATGCTCGTAGTGATGCAGAATCAATCTACGCAAGTATTTCGGATGGATTCTGGGAACGCGAGTACGACAAAAACCCGAAATCAATTATTCAACTCGCTAAAATTCTCCCTAAGGGGCAGTGGATAGATCTTCAAAAAAATCCAAAAATTAGACGTGACATTAAAAACGATATGATGCGGGAGCGCTTTGGTACATGGGCGCGCCAAGTGCGTGAAGTACAAAATAAAGTCGATAGCGGAGAGTGGCTCTTAGGTGGTGAAGCATACAATGCAGCAACACTTGCCTTATTCAATGATCAAACCAAAAACATCCCGACGAGCGAGGAAATGCGAGGCCTTACTCTTTCAGATGCAGTGTTTGATGAGAAGTCAGGGGAAAGGTTCCAAGATCTTCGCAAATTGTCTGTATTTCCAAACGTGTTCTCCAGTAGTATTTTTGCCGACATTAAAGATAACAAGGATCTTCCAAAAACTGAACAACGTGATTTCGGGAGTACAAAAAGAAAAGGTTTGGACATGGTGCGCGATCAATATGCTGGCGGGTTAATGCTTTTCGGACTGCAATCAAAAGATCACATGCCGTTTGAGGATGGCACAGCGAACTACCACGGAGCCGAACGAGCAGTCAAAGATGCCCGGGCGGTATTAAGTGCAGAAAGTTCAACTTCAAAAGTACTTGCGAGGGCGGCTTTAGACCCTAACAGTGTTAGTCAGAGCGATTTACAATTAGCGCAGGCAAATAAGCGTTACGCAGAAATGGTTTTGAAAGCGGATAAGGACGGATACAGCCCATTTAAGGCTCGGGCTGACAAAAAGATAGGCGCAATTAAAGAAGAGGAATATGCTCGCTATGCAGCAGAGGGAATAACTCGGGAAGAGTTGCACGACGCTAAAAGATTGGAGGTGATGACTGAGGCAAGACAGGAGTATGAAAAAGCGAAACGTGATGGCACGCTAGATTTGTCAGATGACGCCACTTTTGCGACACATAAACTTCTTGAGAACGAGCAAAAAACGCGCGACTATTACAGAGGGAAAAACCCTCGAGAAATTAAAGCCATATTCAACAAACGAAGTTGGTGGTCAGCCAATACTCCTATAGGCATAAACGTTGACCAATTACAGTCCTTGGAGGGGCAAGATATAGGTGAACGCGATGAATTCTTTGCCCAAATGCTTATTCGTGGAGATGATTCGATGATTGCCAACTATGCTACCAACGAGCATCTAAAAAGCTTGTTCGGTTGGCCATCGCCAGAGAGAATAAAGAAAATTAACTTGTGGCGTAGATCGATGGGTAAAGCGGAATTACCTCCTATTTTCTCTGAAGAGGGAATAACTGAAAGTCTCAAAGGAGGTGGATCTGAAATTAATCCAGAAGACGATGGGGGGGATAATTCTGGAGGTACGAGCGGAGAATCGCCGAGACGACCCAGTGGAGGCAGTAACCCTGGCGGGCAAATAGCTGAATCACAATCAGCAACAACCACAACTGATGCAACGGCATCCTCAGAAATTAGAGACGTGGAGTTTGAAGACATTCAAACGCCTGACGAAACATCAACATTCACTGAAAGACAAGCTGCTGCCGCAGCTGCTACACGCACAACAGGCTCAGCAATTGAACCAGGTGGTAGTGGTGATGATTTTCCTGAGCCGAGCGCTCCTGAAATAGTAGCGCCCACGATAACAGACACTGGGACTCAGGCGACACCAAGCACAACCCCTCAAGCAACCCAGCTATCGCCAGAAGATTACTTTAAGAACTTCGATCGAGGAAACCCCTATTCCGAAAATAACGTTTCTCAGGCTCGTGCATATCTGGACAACCTCACGGATGATCAAATCATAAGCTTGCCTTCGCGCGTGGTGCCATTAGCACTGCCTGGCATTAAAAGGCCATCCACCGTCCTTGCGCTTCTAAATAGATATAAGAACGACAAAGACGCATTAACTGGCATCCGTGGCGGGTTTACCTTTCTCTATAATCAAAATAAACTTAGCGGAGAAATGGCGAATATGGTTAGGTCTTGGCAAAATCCAGCGTAGGCTAGAAACATAGTATGAAAACTCACACAACAGCAGAGAGAGAAGAAGCAAAGAAGAAGTTGCCACAAGCACTGTACGATTTTTTAGCTTCACCATCACTCACAAAAATATATCTTGGGATACAGAAAAAACACGATTTAAATTTGCGACAACTTTTGCTGTTTACTGATATCGCAAACATTACACTTATTGGTCTTGAGGTTGAGTCCGCACTTGAAACGAACTTGCACCAAGTCCTGCATGAGCTTTCAAGTGAGGGAACTCGAGAGCTTGTTGCAGACATTAACGACCGCGTCTTTAAGGAAGCCCGACGGCGAATTATTGAAAATATACCCGAGCCGAGCGTCTGGAGCAAGCGAGAAGTTGCACCATCACTTTCCGAAGAGGCGCGAGCAGAGGAAGCAGAGCGTGATGCTATAGAAAACATGGCTGACGATGATCCAAAATTGCTCGCAGCGTATGAAGCTGATAAAGCAGAAGCATTAAAAAAAGAAGAAGAAAATCAAAAAGAATTGGCGTTCGCGCTCGAACAGGCAAAAAACGATCCCGTCATCATCGAAGGAAATGACTTAGACATGGAGGAGGACGCCGAAAAAGAGCTGAGCACTTCCGTAGATGGGGCGCCAGTCAGCACTATAGTTGAAGAAAAAATGGGAACAGTGGCGCCAACAAAACCTGAACAGGATCCAATCCAAACACCGACATCAGAAAAACAAGAAAAGGTGATCCCCGTGATACCCGAACCACAAAAACCCGCATACAAAGGAGGAGTTGATCCGTACCGCGAACCAGTAGAGTGAAGTAGGCGATGCCTCATCGGGTCCGTAGGGACCATGATAGTGAATAGGCGATGCTTCATCGGATCCGAAGGGATCGTTTAGGGAAATCCTAGCTAGATGAAAAAACACTAGACGCTAATCACTAAACGCTATACCCTTATCAGTATGCAATTCCAAGTTCCTCAATTCGTTGAAGTTGAAGACAAAATTTTCGGTCCTCTCACCGCCGTACAATTTATATACCTCGTTGGGGGAGGCGGATTCCTCGTTGCACTGTGGTTTGTCCTGCCTCATTGGCTGGCAGTAATTATTGGTGGGCCAATTGCACTGTTGGGTGCTGGGCTCGCATTCTACAAAATCAACGACCGCCCACTCATAAATGCACTTGAGTCCGGCTTTCAGTATCTCTTTCGCACAAAACTCTACATTTGGGAGAAGAAACAATCAAAGACTGTCCTCCCTGACGAAATTACTCTTCCTGGGCAAACACCTGCGGAAGACCCAGCAAAATACGCGCCTTCGGCCACTTCAAACAAAATTAAAGACCTAGCGTGGAGCTTAGATATAAAGGAGAGTATGTATTCGGACAAGAAACAACAGAGGTAGGGGTTAGTGGACAGGGTTTAGGGTTTAGGGAAAAGAAAAAACCGTGGGAAACATTCAAAAGAAAGTTCTTTCGCATAAAGATCTCATAGTGTGGCAAAAATCTATGGATTTGGTTTCTGCTATATACAAAATTACTAAAAAATTTCCAGATGACGAACGATTTGGGCTCACATCTCAAATGAGGAGGTCTGCCGTTTCTATTCCCTCAAATATTGCTGAGGGTCGTGTACGACGAACCACAAAAGACTACATACACTTTCTTCATGTTGCGCTTGGTTCATCGGTGGAGCTAGATACCCAGTTAGATATAGCACTTAGAGAAAATTTTATTCAAAAGTTAGACTATAATGAAATAAGCCCTCTTATTGAAGAGGTGAGTAGGATGCTTTCAGGATTGATTTCATCCCTAAACGCTAAACGCTGACCCCTAAACACTCCGATCTATGTCTGGTGGCGACGAAAAAACAACAAAAACAAAAGCGGCTCAGGACTTCGTTCCAGTAAAGGAAGTTCGTGGGGGTGTGATGGTAATGAAAAACGGCACACTCGTCGGTGTAATGCTTGCTTCAAGTATTAACTTTGCACTTAAGTCAGAGGACGAACAAAACGCCATACTCTCGCAATTTCAGAGCTTTATGAATTCGCTTGATTTCAGTGTTCAGTTTTTCATACAATCTCGAAAGCTCGATATCAGGCCCTACATAGCACTTCTAGAGGAACGACTTAAAGCGCAGACAGAGGAACTGATGAAAATACAGGTGCGTGAATATATAGAGTTCATCAAAACATTCATTGAGAGAGCGAACATCATGAGCAAACATTTCTTTATCGTGATTCCGTATTCTCCACCAGCGCTTGATATAAAAAAGGCAGTGCAAAATAAAGTGTTTGGGAAAACAAATCTGTCATCGAGAGATGCAAACTCCATTGGTTTTGAGGAACACCGTACACAGTTGGAGCAGAGAATGGGAGTGGTGGAACAAGGATTGGCCCGAACAGGCGTGCGAACTGTTCCTCTCGGCACTGAAGAGGTCATAGAGCTTCTCTATAAAGAATTCAATCCTGGGGAATTGGAAAAACCAATCATTGTGGATCAAACTAACGCACCACTTATATAATTATGGGAATCTTCGATACATTTTTAGGTAACGCTGGGAAAAATAAGGAGACCCTAACTCCTTTTTTACCTAAAGATATTTATGAAGCTGCGAAGCTCGACTTTGCAGACATCATTGCACCATCAGCTCTGAAAATTACTCCGCGTGAAATGAACTTGGGCGACAAGCTCGTGCGCACCTTCTATGTTATTTCATACCCACGCTTTTTGTCAGGCACTTGGTTTGCTCCAATCATTAATCGTGACCGAGTGCTTGATATTTCCATATTCATTCACCCTGTAGATACGGCCGCAATTCTTCGCAAGTTTCAGAAAAAAGTTGCTGAGGTACAAAGCCAAATAATGACTCGCCAAGAAAAAGGGATGGTACGAGACCCTATGCTCGACACAGCCTACCAAGACATCGAGCAACTCAGAAATCAACTTCAGCAAGCGCAGGAGCGAGTATTTGATGTGGGTCTCTATATCTCAATTTATGGCACAAACCAAGACGAATTAGACAAAACTGAAGCAGAAATGCGCTCAATTCTTGACTCAAAACTTGTATACATAAAACCCGCACTATTCCAGCAGGAGCAAGGATTCAAGAGCGTTATACCAATAGGGGATGACCAACTGGCAGTTAATTCAAAGATGAATTCTGCACCGCTCTCAAGTTTCTTCCCGTTTATTTCCTTCGATCTTACGAGCGATAAAGGAATCCTCTACGGTATAAACAGACATAACTCATCATTAATTCTCTTTGATAGATTTTCGCTTGAAAACTACAACTCAGTGACCTTTGCAAAATCAGGTTCAGGAAAATCATACGGCACCAAACTTGAAATTTTGAGATCATTGATGTTCGACACGGAGGTCATCGTTATAGACCCTGAAAGCGAGTATGAATATCTTGCAAATGCGGTGGGTGGAAGATTTTTCAATATCTCGCTCTCATCAGAAAATCGCATCAATCCTTTTGATTTGCCTGTGCCTCGCGAAGATGAATCGCCAGCTGATATTCTTCGCTCAAACATCATCAACCTCGTGGGACTATTTCGCTTAATGCTCGGCGGTCTTACACCTGAAGAAGATGCAATTATTGACCGTGCCATTACAGAAACGTATGCGCTTAAAGACATCACCGGTGCAAACGATTTCACCGGCATGGAACCACCACTCCTTTCTGACTTCGAGTTGGTACTTGCCGGCATGGAGGGAAGTGAGTCTTTAGTTCAGAGAATTACAAAATACACCAAGGGCACATGGTCTGGCTTTATTAATCGGCCAACCAATGTGGACATCAACAAAAAGTTCGTTGCGTTCTCAGTTCGAAACATGGAGGACGAGCTGAAAACGATTGCGATGTACATCATTACGCACTTCATTTGGAATGCGGTGAGAAAAGATTTGCGCAAACGACTTCTTGTTATTGATGAGGCATGGTGGATGATGAAATCAGAAGATACTGCCGCGTTCCTTTACGGAATGGCAAAGCGCGGAAGAAAATACTATCTTGGTCTCGCTACCATTACTCAAGATGTTGAGGACTTCCTAAAATCACCCTACGGATTGCCGATGCTTACTAACTCATCAATCCAACTTCTTTTGAAGCAATCACCAACATCCATAGATGCCGTACAAAAAACATTCAACCTCACGGAGGAAGAAAAATATCTTCTGCTTGAATCTGATGTGGGTGAGGGGATTTTCTTCGCGGGACTCAAACATGTCGCCATAAAAATAATTGCATCCTACACTGAAGACCAAATAATCACTTCAGACCCATCTCAACTTCTTGCAATAGCCCAGCAGAAGAGGGAAGCCTCTGAGTAGCGTTTAGTGGTCAGGGTTTAGTGTTTAGCGAGATACCTTCGGAGCCGACGAAGCGTCGCCTAAACACTAGCCACTAAACGCTAAACCCTAAGGGCTTTTAGTGTGCTGTCCCTCCTATGGCCTGCCTACGGCATCGGCCATTCCCGAGGACGGTATCGGAATAAACATGGAGCAGTCCATGTTTATTCCCCTAAACGCTAACCCCTAAACGCTAAACGCTCCGTCGCACCTTATAATAAGAACTATGCTCCGTGGAATACTCGTGCTCTCTCTATTAATACTAGCGCCCATTTTTGCTTCAGCGGCTACGCTACAAAGCTTTGGCTCACCTCTAGAAATAGGGGTAAGCCCTGAGCACCCACGCGCAGGCAATCAAGTAACATTGACGGTCTCCGACCCGCAGGAAGAGGTGGGTACAACGGCGTACATGTGGTTAGTAAACGACAGAATAGTTGATCAAGGCATCGGACACAAATCAATTTCTATTACGGCAAGAGGGGAAGGAACGACCGAAACTATACGTGTTATCGCTATTGAAAATGATGTTGCTAGGGGCGATGCCGTGACCATCATTCGACCAGCGTCGGTAGATATTATATGGGAAGGGGATACCTACACACCTCCTTTGTATACCGGACGCCCACTTCCTACCGCACAAAGTATAGTTACGGTTATTGCCATCCCACATATTCCTGTAAACGGCGTTGAGGCTGAAGCTGAATCTCTTATCTATTCATGGAAAATGGGCGGGGTTACTTTACAAAAACAATCAGGCTACGGAAAATCGAGCATCGCAGTAACTCCTCCGCGTTTTGGTTCTGCTTTTACTGTTTCTGTTCTTGTGAGCAACAAAAGCGGTACAGTAGTCGCAGAAAATTCAGTCCTCATTCAACCACAAACACCATCTCTTATTATTTATGAGGATGCGCCACTTCTTGGCGTGCGCTTCAATAAAGCCCAGATTGACCTATTCCCATTTACTGCTGACGAGGTATCATTCGTTGCGTACCCGCTCTTTGTGAGCAATATGAACGATGTGTCCTACACATGGAACCTCGACACCTCTCCATTTGCAGTTGACCCTGCACGGCCTCGTAATGCTACATTTAGGAAGGTTGGAGGCGGTAAAGGAACGCATACGGTGAGTGTCTCATTTGAAAATATGAAAAAATTCTTAGAGCGCGGAGAGATTGCATTTCAACTTACATTTTAATTACCATGCCACGCACACTTTTCATCTTTTCGCTCATTCTCATTTCACTCTTCGTGGTGGCAACTCCGGCTCATGCTGAAGTTACACCTCAGTTTCAATTTCAACCAATTGTGTCGGTACCGCTTCCTACTGGGGGCGCCGTTGATGCTGAGACATCACTCACTGATTACTTAAACGGAATATTCGTACTTACCATCGCTGTCGCAACAATTCTCGGGGTCGTCATGATTACATTTGATGGTATCCGTTACATGACATCCGATGCAATCGGCACAAAAAAAGCAGCAATCGAAGGACTGCAAGGGGCGGCCATCGGATTGATTTTACTTCTACTCGCGTACGTCATTCTCAACATCATCAACCCCCAAATACTCAATATAAAATCGCTCAATGACGACATACGCGGTTTGGGGGGAAGCAGTTCGAGCGAAACAACACCCCCAGATAGTACCGTAGCAACAGGAGCCACTGGGGCTCTTAACCCGAGCGCTTTGCCGAGCGGGACTGAATTGCGAGCGTACGATGGAACATTGAGCGCTGGATGTACCTTGACATGCTGGCGTGATAATACATTTTCAGCACCAACAGGAGGTGAGTGCACAACTGGTGACGCTGTACAAAGCTGTCCTGCCCCCGGAACTCCATAACATCATGCGACGAACGCTTATCATTTCTGGTCTGGGACTACTTGCTGTCGCACTCTTTGCTGTTGGATACTTTTTCGTGTTTCAAAAAACAGACAGCAACACCGCTGTAGCGCCGAAAGATTTCTTCAGTGCATTTTTCCCATTCGGGCAAGGAAACCGAACTCCAGACAAGCCTGCAAATGAAACGGTCGGGGAAGTCGCACAAAAAGTAACTGCTCGTATCCGTCAGGTGAGTGCCCGTCCCACTGCAGGAGCGTGGTTTACTTCTCCATCGGGAACAACAACTCCACCTCATATTCGGTTTACAGAGAGAGCAACAGGACACATATTTGAAACACCTACCGACTCCTACGCGGAACTACGAATTTCTAACACCACAATTCCTCTCATGCAGGAACTTATTGTAATTAATGACACCGCACTTCTCCTCCGTACACTATCCGACACGGAAACTATTTCAAACGCATTTGGCGTACTAAATGCGACGAGTTCGCAACAATCTCTCACCGCATCCGCCCTCAAAGGGTTCCAGCGCGTCGCAGTAGCCAAAAATGGATTAAGTATGATGACAGTCACTGAAGTTCTGCGAGGTTCACAAACTGAACTTATGCAACCTGATGGCACAAAATCTCGCACAATCCTCCTCTCCCCAATTCGCTCATGGATACCCCTCGCAGGAGACAGTCGTTTCTTTATACAAAGCGCTCCTTCTTCAGGAGCTTCGGGATTCTTATATGAAATTAAAAGCAACGGTGGTCTTACTAAAATATTGAGTGATATCCCTGGACTTCTCGGAGTACCAAGTCCAACAGGGCGCTATATTCTCTACAGCGGAGCAACGGGAGTAAAGATTTTTCTTGGAATGATCGACACAAAAACGGGGCAAAGTTATACACTCCCTCTAAAAACCCTTGCAACAAAGTGCACATGGATTTCAGAAGACACTCCACGCGTCTTTTGTGCAATATCAGATCCCTTGCGAGGAGGGACAGCAACACTCCCGGATGATTGGCTCCTAGGTAAAATATCCTTTAGTGACTCTGTATGGATTATCCGCCCCATTGAAAATACCGCGCATTCATTGGGATATCTTCAGGAAATAGCAAACACCCCCATTGATGTCCTCAACCCTACCGTTTCTGCCGATGGTAACTTTGCTCTCTTCATAAACAAAAATGACCTCAGCGTGTGGTCACTCGACCTAAATAGAGATCAATAAAATAAGGCTACTGAGGCGTTGGCACACCCTCACCTTTATAGCGAATCACAATATGTCGAAGCTTACCTTCGCCCTCTGACTCCGTTTTGATACTAGGGGAACCTTGGAGAGACGCGTGCACAATCAAACGGTCGTATGGACTCATGGGACTCATGTCGACATCGTGTTTAAAGGTACGCGCACGCTCTGCAAGTGAAAGTGCCTGTGCCTCGAGCATCTTTATGTGTTTCAAGTGATATCCGTTTACATCAACAACAAAACGAAATGGTTCATCTCCTTTCGAACCAGCTTCGAGTGTTTTTTTCACCACATGATTAAAGGCGTGGAGCGTTTCTCCTCCTGTACCAATGAGTGCTCCAGAATCTTCCAAGAGAAGTGTGAAGAGGGTATGCCCCGCGACTTCAGACACGACAACATCTTTGAGGTCTAAACCCATTTTAGTAACCAACTCCTTAATAACGGCGATGACTTTATTTTTTTCCATTGTGCATTCGGCGTATTGCTAACTCTTGCCCAATACTGAAAAGATTTCCTACAAGAAAGTACAGCGCAATTGCTGACGATGCCGCATATGCAACCACACCAATAACAACAGGGAAAACATACTTCATTTGAAGATTCATACTTCTAGAAAGGTCCTCTTGGAAAGAAGGCTTGCTTCCTGAAGTATTTTTAGGGGGTAACGCTGGCATCATAAGGCGAGCATAAATAAACTGCGTAATAGCCACTATGATAGCGAGAACAATACTTTTGCCTGCAAGGTCTACAAAGCCAAGAAATAGTAACGACGCTTGGTCAGGAACCTGCACAAACGCGTAGAGGATGTTGGGATCAAATGAGACCGCCTTGCTTTCGTGCTCCAGTACGAGATACAGCCCAATAATTATTGGGAGTTGAATTAATATGAGAAGAAAGCTTGCAAATGGGTTGATATTATTTTCTTTAAAAAGTGCCATTGTGCGACGGGCCAGCTCTTCCTTGTTGTCTTTTAATTTTTCCCGGAGCTCCTTCAACTGCGGCTCAATAGAACGCATCGAAATCTGTGTTTTAATCGCAGACATCGAGAGAGGGAACAGGATGAGGCGTACAAGTATCGTGATGAGGACAATAGCAATTCCTATATCACCTCCTGGTACAACACCAATAATAAAAGCGAGTGCGTTGTAAATTGGTTGATAGATTGCTGTGTGGAAAAAAGATGCCATTTCATCGCATTGTAGCTTATGGAAACAAAAGCTTCTAGCTTGAAGGTAAAGAATAGAAGGTGGGAAGTCGAAGTTTTAAGCTGGAACCTGACAGCTTTCAAATTCTTAGGGCTTTCTCAAGCTCTTTCTTCAGCTCTTGAAATGGGGCGGTGAGTGCCAATGCATTTGGGTACACAACCACAACGCTACCAAGCACCCCTGTGCGAATAAGGGGTCTAAGAATGTTATAGATTCGCCGCCTAAGTTTGTTTCTTTCTGGGGCCGTTTTACAAACCTTTTTTGACACAACAACTGCACCTGATGGATGCCCCGCAAACCCTTTTATAGAGCCATATATAAAGCGACCCATTCGCACAGGTCGCTTTTGGAAAGTAAGCCTTGAAACCCGTTCTTTTTTCGACAACATGGAGGAGCAGGGGACAGCGTTTAGGGGTTAGTGTTTAGAGGTTGAGTTCTGGATGCTAGGCGACGCTTCTGATGCTTCATCACCTGACTCTTAGTCATACTGTCGAGTGCTAGTCGAGGGTTCGGCTCCGTAGAGAACAGGCTTCATCGGATTCAAAGATGCCCCCTAAACGCTAAACACTTTCCCCTAACCCCTATTTCCCTTTTACCTTGCTTACAACAGTGAGCTTGGCGCGACCCTTACGACGACGATTCTTTAAAACCTTCCTGCCTGAGGTGGTGGCCGTACGGACTAAGAAACCGTGGGTTGTGGCTCTCTTTCTTTTTTTAGGTTGGTATGTTCTTTTCATATTCGCTGAATGTTATACACAAGTATCTCACAGTTTATTAACACGAGCGTGCCTTTTCCGCAAGTTTGCTGTTTTCTCCACACAGGTATAATAACTGAACTTTCAGTAATTTTACATGGAACTCGACACAAAACAGCTCTGGGAAAATACACTAACGAACATAGAGCTTTCAATATCGCCAGCAAGTTTCAAAATGTGGTTCGGGGAAACCCACATCGTACGGATAGAAGACGGTGTTGTGTTCGTTGGTGTCCCTAATCAACTGACAAAAGAGTGGGTTTCTGAACGGTTTGGTAAACTTGTTTTAAAAACAATCAGAGGTTTTGTTGATACTTTGCGTGGCGTTGAATATATTGTTTCAAAAGAAAGCCTAAAACGAGTCCCTGAAAAAGTCATTGTAGAAACTCGACCGGAATCAGAGCTTCCTCTCTCCGACTATTACATAAATAGATCGGACAATTTAAATCCACGCTATACATTCGACACCTTTGTCGTGGGACCCTTTAACGAACTAGCCTTTACTGCAGGACAAGTGGTTGTAAAAAACCCAGGAATTGCCTACAACCCGCTATTTGTGTATGGCGAAACCGGGAGGGGGAAGACACACCTCACTCAAGCCGTTGGAAACCAGATTAAAAAGGCTTACCCTTCAAAGAAAGTTTTCTATTTAACCGCGGAGCGATTCGGGTTTGAGTTTATGAATGCCATAAATAACCGAAGTATTCCTTCATTTAAAGACAAATACCGCTCGTACGATGTCCTCATTATTGATGATATACAATTCTTCTCAAAAAAAGGGACTATACAGGAAGAATTCTTTCATCTATTCAATACCCTCCATGATGCCAATAAGCAAATTGTCTGCTCATCTGATAAGCACCCAAACTTAATCCCTGACATTACTGAGCGCTTAAAGTCTCGCTTTATTGCGGGTATGGCTGTTGCAATAAATGAACCTGATCATGAATCGCGTATGGCAATCATTAAAACAAAAGCTGAATCAATGAATCTCACACTTTCTGACTTAACTATTGAGAACCTCTCCATAGCTGTTCCAGGGAACATTCGTGAAATAGAAGGGATGCTCAATACTATTTTGTGTCAAATACAGCTCAAAGGAACACTTTCTGAAGATCAAATTAAGGACCTAATAAAAACAACTGCGAGACCAAAGAGGGCTGTTTCAGTTAAACATGTTATTTCAAGAATTGCTGAGTTCTACAATATCGATGAGGCGAGTATGTATGCAAAGACAAGACGTCGTGAGGTAGTTCGTCCGCGCCAAATCATGATGTATATCCTTAGGGAGGATTTTCACCTATCATACCCAGCAATTGGGACAGTTTTTGGTGGGCGCGACCACACTACAGTTATTCATGCTTGTGAAAAGGTTCGTGGGGGAATAACAACCGACACTGACCTAAAGACACAGATTGAGGAAATTAGGGGTATGTTGAAATGATGTTGAAAATAGTATGAATAACTTGTTGAGATTACTAGTGGATAATATGTTGAAAACAATTACACCAAAGCGACTAGTAGCTAAAACAGTCAATATTCACAATACAAAACAAACTTTTAAACAGTTTCTTCTAAAAAAAATCCATAAATACAGCTTAAATAAAAGACTTTTAAGCTACCCACATAGTCCACAGTGTATTAGAATGAGTGGATCCTCTTAATTAAAATAAAATATGAAAATTGAAATTTTAAGAGAGAATTTAGAGAAAGCTGTTGCTATAGCATCCAAAGTTAGTAATAAGAACCTTTCGTTACCTGTTTTTGGTTGTGTAGTAATTGTTGTTGAAGGTGATAGGGCTGTACTTCGCGCAACAAACCTTGATTTAAGTGTAGAAGTTATTCTTAAAGCAAAAATAATCCAAGATGGAATTATTGCTATTCCCGCACACATACTCGCACAAACTACTTCAGCGCTCACGGATCAGAAGTTGTTATTAAAAACATCAGGAAATAATCTTATTATTGATGGTGAAAGGGGGACTACCTCTATAGCGCTTATTGACCCATCTGAGTTTCCAACTCTATCGTATGTTAAGGATGGGGTTGGAAGTTCCGCAACCTTACCTGTTCGAGAATTTATAACGGCACTGAAGTCAGTTTCATTTGCAGCCTCAACTTCTAGTGTAAAACCAGAACTTTCAAGTATCTCCCTTACTTTAGAAAAGGGGGAGCTTGTTGCTGTGGCTACAGATTCATTTCGTCTTGCTGAAATAAAAATACCTATAAAAACAAAAAATTCATTCAATTCTGTATTAATACCAGCTCGAAATGTTCCGGATATATTGAGGGCGATTGAGTCAGGTGTGGATGTTGAGGTTCGTGTTGGGGATAATCAGTGTTCATTTATATCTGATTTTGGGCACATCACTTCTCGAACAATAGATGGATCCTTCCCAGACTATCAAGCAATTATTCCGCGTGATTACGTTGCTTCGGCGACATGTTTAAAAGAGGATGCATCACGCGCCTTTCGAAAAATTTCAATTTTTACCGATTCTTTTAATCAGGTACACATTTCATTAAAGGCTTCTGAAAAAACATTCACTGTTCGTGCAGTGAATGCTTCGGTGGGAGAAACTATTGACCATATCCCAGCAGTTCTTGAGGGTGAAGATATTGATATTAATTTCAATGCAAAATATATCGTTGACGCTCTTTCGATAGTGGTTGGTGATAGTGTTACTTTCTCTGTAGCTGGTGCTGGAAAGCCGATGGTTATGAATGATGTCCCAAATAAAGGCTTCACATACTTAGTGATGCCGATGAATAGGTAGGTATTAGCGTTTAGTGGTCAGGGTTTAGAGAATAAATTCCCCAATGCTCCCCCTAAACGCTATCCCCTAGCAACTAGTCATGAAACTCGTAAATGATTTTCTTGCCCGTTTCCAAAACTTAACACCACCAGATGATGCTGTGCGCCGTGCGATTGCTTCAGCTGTTTTTTTTGTTGCAAAAGTTCCTGTGAAAAAAGAAGACGTGTCCATATCAAACTCTGTGGCATTTATTCGCTGTTCTTCGGTTGCAAAGAGCGCCATTCAGGTTGCTCGTGGCGCCATTCTCAACGAGCTTTTTCAAGAGATGCCGAAAGCACGAAATACTGTGAGGGATATCCGTTGAGAGGTAGGGGTTAGGGAAAAGCGCTTAGTGTTTAGGGGGCACCCCTAAGGATTCTCCCTAAACGCTAGCCACTAACCCCTAAACACTGCTATTGAGTGAATGGAGTTCCATCTACGAAGCCATGTTGAGTTGCCCACGTTCTGACACCCCACTCCCATCGAGCAAATTGTGGATCATTGTTGGGGTTACTTGGGCGAGCTCCTCGCGGATCATTTTTATCAAGCCAGTAGAGAATTGAGTGCACAGAAACGGTGCCGTCGCTCCCTTGCCATACACCACGAAGCACTGGTTTATCGGACGGACCCTCTAAAGGAGTTGCTTCAGGGAAGGGGGTATTAGGGAATTTAGTGAGAGCATATTGCGTAAACTCATGCCAGAGAGGAGCCACAATGAATCCGGCTATTTTTTTTGCCATAGGGCTGTTGTCGTTATTGCCTGCCCACGCTCCTACGGATATGTCGGGTGTATAGCCTAAAATCCAAGCATCACGGTAATCGTTTGTCGTTCCTGTTTTTACTGCAACATGACGACCTGGGAAATTTAATGCGGAAGTTGCTCCGAACTCAGGAGTGCGGGCAACGTTATCAGAAAGGATGTCGGAGATGGAGAGTGCGATATTGGCGTCGAGCACTCTTTCGGGCGTTAGTGTGTATGACTTTACCTCATTTCCGTTTTTGTCTTCAATACGAAGTATTGCGCGGTATGGATTCCGCACACCTTCGTTTGCAAAAACACCGTATGCACTTGTCATGTCGAGTGGGGTGACTTCGCCACCACCAAGAACCAAAGTTAGCCCGTAGCGGTCTGATCCAGCGAGTGTGGTGATACCAAGTGACCGTGCAAGCGAAAGTGCATTGTTTATTCCCACAAGATAGAGCACTTTCACTGCGGGGATATTTCTTGATTGTGCGAGAGCATCTCGCAAGGTCATTGGCCCATTAAATTTATTATCGTAGTTTCCTGGTGCATAGCAGGGAGGTGTATCGCTCAAGCTTGCTGGTGGGCACTCAGTTGAGAACTGTGTCGGCACATCAAAGAGCACGGTGTTTGATGTGTATCCTTTAGTGAAGGCGGCTGCGTACACAAATGGTTTGAATGAAGAACCTGGTTGGCGTTTCGCTAAGGCTATGTTGTAGGCGCCGTTTATTTCTGGATCAAAATAATCTCGGGATCCAGCCATCACAAGAATGTCTCCCGTTTTTGGTGCAATGGCGACGATACTCGCGTTCTCAGCATTAAATTTCTTCTTATTTTCAAGAGCATTTTTCTTTACAATCTCCTCTGCTTTGGCTTCAAGGTCGGCGTCAAGTGTAGTAATAATGCGCCAGCCAGACTGCTCTAGTGCACTTGTACCAAACTCTTGTTCCAAGAGCCCTCGAACATAGAAGACGAAGTGTGGTGCGCGAATACCAGCCGTTGCTTGAGGAGCAAAAGCCACAACCTCAGATTTTGCTAGCGTGTATTCTTGTTCAGATATAAATTTCAAGTCTTTCATTCGCGAGAGCACAAGATTTTTTCTGTTATCTAAGTCATCGCGATGATTGCCGTACGGTGAAAAGTACGTAGGGGCTTGGGGTAGGGCAGCGAGGTACGCCGCTTCGGCGAGAGTTACATCTTTTGCGTGCTTGGTGAAGAATTGCTCACTAGCTTCTTCAACACCATAGATAAGTCCGCCGTACGGATTTCCATTAAGATAGAGCTCGAGGATTTGTTCTTTGGTGAGCACTCGCTCAAGCTTTATTGCAAGAATCCACTCCTTCACTTTTCGTGCGATAGTTTTATCGATAGTGAGGATAGAATTTTTTACTACTTGCTGTGTGATGGTTGAACCGCCCTGTTCAAAGCCAAGAGAAAGGACATTAACGATTGTGGCTCGAAGAAATGCCAACGGGCGTACGCCAGCGTGATGGTAGAATTCCGCGTCTTCTATCGCAACGGTTGCTTGTTTTATGTATGGAGAAATCTCACTTTCTGACACAACAGTACGCATCATATTTTGACTCAGATCATCAAGAAGAATAGTACCTGTACGGTCATAAATTTTTGTTGATTGTTCAATTTTTCTAGTCTCCAAAGACTTGATATCGGGGATTTTTAATGACACTGCCCAAATGAGTAGAGCCCCTATACTAAATAGTGCAAGCGCACTAATAATGAGGAAAAAAGATTTCTTATTTTTAATCAAGCGCCGTCTTCGCATGCTCTAAATCGTAGCAAGGGAATGGTCTACTTGCTAGGTGTTTCTCTATATGGGCGTATGACCGGAGAGGTGGCAGATACGTTAATGGCGGTAGACCCTAATACCGAGCGTGGTAGAGTTTATTGTATGTTTTTTAAAACCAAAGCCTCAGTTAACACTGATCCTGAAAAGATAGAAACTCTTTTGACGAGGAGTGTTGTTGAAATAATTCCTTCAGACGAATCACTCCGAAAACTCCTATTGTCAGGAGAGCGACTGCGTATCAAGCTCGGGATAGACCCTACGAGCCCAAATATTCACATTGGACGCGCGGTGGCACTTCTTAAGCTTCGAGATTTTCAAAATTTAGGGCACACGGTGGTTTTTATTATTGGAGATGCAACGGGTGTAATAGGTGATACTTCGGACAAAGAAAGTGAACGTCCAATGCTCAGTCGAGCTGATGTTGAAAAAAATCTCATAGAGTATGTTTCTCAAGCCAAAAAAATTCTTGACCCAAATCTTTTGGAGGTACGGAGAAATTCTGAGTGGCTTTTGAAGTTGGACTACTCTGCTATTGGCGATCAAGCTGATGCGTTTTCTGTAGCCGATTTCATATCCCGAGACAATATTAAGCGCCGTTTGGATGGAGGCAAAAGGGTTTCCCTGCGAGAAGTGCTCTACCCCTTAATGCAGGGGTATGACAGTGTTGCAATAAAGGCAGATGTAGAGCTTGGCGGAACAGACCAGAGGTTTAATTTGCTTGCAGGCAGGGTACTCCAAGGGAAGGCAGGTCAACCCCCGCAACACATTGTGATGAGCGAGCTCATTTTGGGTACTGATGGAAGAAAGATGAGTTCAAGTTGGGGAAACACTATTAATCTTAATGATGCGCCCCAAGATATGTTTGGGAAAGTAATGAGTATTCCTGATTCGCTCATCGAAACATATTTCGTTCACTGTACACGAGTGTCGTTAAATGTAGTGAAGAATATTCTCACAAAAAGTCCTCGAGATTCAAAGTTTGATCTAGCGTTAGAAATTGTTCGTATGTATCACGGTGATATCGAAAGTAACAAAGCAGGGGAGCGATTCGTTTCCGTTTTTTCAAAAGGTGAGATTTCTGAAGAGGATGCCACACCAGCACTATTCGGTGAAGGACAAACATATGCCGATGCATTGGTGCATGCAGGCCTTGTTGCTTCTCGAACAGAATTACGCCGATTGGTTTCTGCCGGAGCAGTAACCTCAGTTGCGACAGGGGAAGCGATTACTGATATGAATAACAAACCCATTGAGGGTGAAATTTTACGAATTGGTAAACGCAGAATTGCAAAAATGATAAAAAATAAATAATAAAAAACCTCGCATTCGCGAGGTTTTTTATTATTTACATCATGTCATCATCATCACTAAACGAGTCGGCATCTTCTTCCTCGTCAGGCATGTCTTCCTCATCAACGGGAGGAACCACCGGCGCATCTGCGTCTTCCTCGTCTTCAAATCCTTTGTGTTTTTTTGGGTCGTTACTCATATTGGATATAGCTTCTAACGCCCTATTTGTATCAAAATGCTACCTATTGGCAAGCGATGCGTCAGAGGCGTGTGGATAACAGGCTTCTGCACTGCTCTATATATTTCGCGCTTGTCTGAATTTGGAGCTTGATTGATGGGCTATTGCAAGTGCTATGGCGTCATATTCATCGTCGTGACGCTTCATGTTTCCCATGGGAATCAACATGTTTACCATCCGCATAACACTCTTTTTGTCTGCATTTCCTGAGCCTGTCACTGCAATTTTTACTTCCTGAGGAGAATATTCATAAACCTCAATACCGGCCTCAACTCCCGCAAGAGTTATAACTCCACGTGCTTCTGCAACATGGATTGCCGTCTTCTGATTTTTTGTAAAGAAGAGTGTTTCTATCGCCAGTGCATCGGGTTTGTATTTTTTTATTGTTTTTCCAAGGTGCTGGAATACTGCACCAAGGCGAATGGGGACAGCTCCCTTAGGAGGAATAAAGCATTCAGAAAAAATAAGAGCAGTTCCTTCCATCACGGCAATACCCACTCTGTCGTACCCAGGGTCGACAGCGATGACGATAGGGCTCAGCTTTCTGGTTTCGGCTTTCAGTGGCATAGATGTTTACATGAATTGTTCATATAACGTATCAAATGCAAGTTTCATGTCTTTTTTATTGAGATAAAAAACGAGCTCTGTATAGGTGGAGGAGAATTCAATCACGTTGATGTTCTGGAAGGTGAGTTGCTGTATCAGGGCATAGACCATTCCGACATGGGCAATGTATCTCTCATTGAATTGCGCCCCCACAGCAACGAGCCCTGGCAGTATCGCTTTCGGGCTTGAAGGCATCGCTTTCTTAATGTTAGGCAGAAAATCCTCCTCAACAAGAATAGTAAGTTCAGCGGTGCCGAACGTTATGACGATATACCCATCTTTGCTACGCACTTCTTTCTCCGCTTTTTCAAGTGCAGCAATATTGTGTGAGGTTCTTTCGAATGTAATTTCCGCAAGATTTTTTGTGACGTTTATTGAATCAAGTTTTACTTGTTTCAATTGAACGTTCGTTCTCCTTTTTAATGTTTTAAGGCGTGAAAGCGCCATAGTGATAGCAGCCACACTCACACTTTTCTTCGTGCGCACTTCAATAAGTGGCTTTATAAAACGCGCCGTCTTTGAAAGATTCAGTACGCCATTTGAAAGTCCGAAATGAAGAAATCCATCCTTCTCTATGGCTTGCTGTACTGCCTCAGGAATGCTTAGCATGTTTAAAATATAACATAACTTGTTAAAAATCAATAATCTTTACCCAGAAATTAACTTTACCCCCTCATACCGGCACACTTTAAATATTAGCAGTGGTAATAAATAACAAAAGCATATGAACTACGAACATCCACCAGAAGGGCCGTCCATTCTCGATATTCTCATTAGCAATGCCGGACGATTAGGAGGGCGACCACGTCCTCTGACGTACACGTCGGAGACAAGACCTACTTCAATACAGCCCGAGCCGGAAGTAACAGGTCGACGTTACAGGAACATAGAGGGGACAAATATTTATGTTCTTGAATAACGAAAGACGCTTGCGCATTCTGCCGGAGGAACAATGCTGGATGTGTGGAGGTAAAGGAGGAGATTGCGTTTGGTGTGATGGCACAGGGCGTCAGCCTAACCCCCAGTGAATGAAAAGATATTTACCCTAAATAGTAGAGAGGTTTTGTTATAAATGTAACAAAGGTTGATAAAAACAATAGTTTCTTTAAAAAACTTAAAGAGTAAGAGCCAGAGTTGTATTCTCTGCCTTATGCAATTTGGTTTTGTTGAAGCTTTCGATAACCGCGCTACCCGCTGTAAGTTGAATTGTAGGAAGGTTGCGCCTGGTTTTTATGGCACCAAGAAAAATGGCATATTAACTGCTTGTGGTGGCTGCGGTGGTTCGGGATACTCAAGTTAAAACCAAGACTATTCTCGATTTCTAATCTCCAATTTTTCCATTTTTCTCTCTAGTGCTTTTTCTATGTCTATACCAGCTGCTTCTGCGAGAAAGAGTGACACAATAATGACATCGGCACATTCGTCAGCGAGCTCATCGTCCCCAGCCGCCATTATTTTTGATTTTCGTTGATATCCAAAACGAGCAAGTACTTGTTCCGCAAGTTCGCCAACTTCTTCGCCAAGTTTAACGGTGTAGGCGAGTAAGTGAGACGCGTCACCCCGCTCTTTCTTTTGAGTCTGCCAAATAATCGACTCTTGTTTTGTTACCCACGCTTTCAATGTGTCGGAGAGTAATGTCATATAAGTTTTTTTTGTACACCTTGTTTTCCTAAATGCTCGCGTGCGCGAGCTGTAACGATGCGACCTCGAGGGGTTCGTTCCAAAAATCCTTCCTGCATTAAATACGGCTCATAGACATCCTCGATGGTTTGTTCATCTTCGGCTGCGGCAGCCGCAAGTGTTTTCACTCCAACAGGGCCACCTGCGAATTTTGTTATGAGTGCTTCAAGAATACGTCTATCAGAGGGAGTAAGGCCTGCCGTATCAATACCAATCATGGCGAGCGCTTTTTCTGCTGCTACTTTTGAGAGCGTTGTGCGGTCGAGTTGTGCAACATCACGGGATCGTTTCAGAAGGTAGTTTGCAGTGCGTGGAGTTTTTCGAGAACGCTTGGCAATTTCTTGAAGAGCGTCTGTGTCGGCTTCAATGCCAAGAATTTTTGCAGAACGAGCAAGAATTCGTTCGATTTCTTTTTCAGAATAAAAATCAAGTTGGAATACTCCGCCTGAAAAACGAGAACGAAGTGGTGCAGAAATAAGTCCTATGCGCGTAGTTGCCCCGACAAGTGTAAACGAGGGAAGTGCGAGTTCAATGGTTCGCGCCGAAGGACCTTTACCGATAATGATATCCAGCTTCCCAGCTTCCATGGCGGGGTAGAGAACCTCTTCAATTGTTTTATTGAGTCGATGTATTTCGTCGATGAACAATACATCCCCAGGCTCTAGGTTAGTGAGAATTGCCGCTAGGTCACCTACGCGCTCAATAACAGGCCCTGCCGTTGCTCGCATGTTTGCACCAAGCTCTTTCGCCACAAGGTGTGCCAGGGTTGTCTTTCCAAGCCCAGGAGGACCATAGAGGAGTGTGTGCTCAGGCGCATGGTTTCTTTCTCTCGCAGCTGCTATAAGTACGCGGAGGTTTTCCTTTACATTTTCTTGCCCCACGTATTCTTCCCAAGCCTCCGGCCGTAGAGTTTGGTCTAGGACGCGTTCTCCAGCTTCTTTTGGCTCCTCTTCCTCAGGATGAATCTTCTTTGATTGAGTACTTGACATATATAAAAGCGTATGCTATCGTACCATTGTAACCCCGAAAGGGGTTTTATTCTAAAAAATCGTGCCCATCTAAGCAACGCCGTGGCATCATTGTAAGGATCTGCTGGAAGTCTGACTTCGGTTATTCTCTGGGAGTCTCCTCATCATTTGTTCCACCTTCACTGCAAGCGTTGTTTAGAGGGGTGCGATTTTTTATTTTGGCACGAAATAAAAAACCCGAGGTCATCCTCGGGTTTTTTATTTGAGTGTTTCTTCGATTAAGACAACCCGATTTAGTTCGTCAAGTGAAGTAACTCCAGTCAAGACTTTCATGATGCCGTCCTCAACCATCGTTAATATTTCTTTTTTATGCTGGAGTGCCTGTATTTCATGCTCTGAAGGGGAGGTGCGAAGAAGTGCATCCATCTCGCTATCAATAACGACTGCCTCAAAAACACCAATACGGCCCTTGAATCCAGTGTTGTTGCAGACAGAGCACCCAGCAGGCTCAAATACTTTGGAAATGTCAGCGGGGATGGCGGTCTTATCTCGAAGACCTGCGAGTACTTTATCAACACGCTCTTTGTTCTTACCTTCAAGAGGGACTTCTTTTTTGCATTGTTTACATAAGACTCTTACTAAGCGCTGTGCCATGGCGATATTGATTGCGGAACCAAATACTTTTGGATCCACACCAAGATCAACAAGTCGAGGGAAGGACCCCGCGGCATCGTTGGTGTGGAGTGTTGAAAATACGAAGTGTCCTGTAAGCGCCGCGTCGATTGCCGTTTTTGCGACCTCTTCATCGCGGATTTCTCCGATCATGATGACATCAGGGTCTTGACGGAGTGCGGAGCGGAGCCCTTGAAGGAATGTGTAGTTTTTTTCATCCACCTGTGTTTGCACCAATCCAGCAACATGGTATTCCACGGGGTCTTCAATGGTAATAATTTTAATTTCTGAAGAATTAATTTTTTTCATACACGCATAAAGCGTGGTTGTTTTTCCGCTTCCTGTAGGCCCTGTATTTAAAAGCATGCCATTTGGATTACCGATTTCGCGCTCAATAAGTGCTCGCAATTTTGGCTCCATCCCCAGCGCTTCAAATGGTACTGAGATGGTGTCTGGGTTTAGGAGACGCATAACAACAGTTTCACCGTAGGCACCAGGAATAACAGAGGCACGAATTTCAATCTCTTTTGCATCCATCACAAGACTGAATCTGCCATCCTGTGGACGGTTTTTTAAATTCAGTTTAAGTCCAGAAAGAAGTTTTAGTCGTGACAAGAGAAGATTTGCTGTATCGAGGTCAAAGTTAATGACGTCATGCAACACACCGTCAAGACGATAGCGCAAGCGCACCTGATTTTGTTCGGGCTCGATGTGAATGTCCGATGCGTCAACTGCAAATGCTCCAGCGAGTACTACTTCCAGAATTTTTGAAACACGGTAGGCTCGTTTCATTTCAGTAACACTGGCGACTGCTTTTTGGATATCCTCAATCGTATGAATACTTTCAAGTACTTTTTTCAGCTCCGTTGGGGAGACATCTAAAACGCCCTGCTTTGATTCAACGGCAAATGAAAGATCTTTGTAGTGCTCCCAAGCTCTCGCTAAGGATGCGCGCGATACCAACACCTGTTCTACTGTGTATCCGCGCTTCTCTAAGTCTTCAAGGATTGCAGGCAATTTAGGATGTTGTGGTGAGCGAACAGCGATGGTTAGTTTTTTACCCACAATGTCAAAGCCTGCGATTTCAGCGAGACGAGCTAAGGGCTCTTCTATGAGTCGGAGTGCGTCAGAATTAATTGAGACACGAGTCAGATCGAGATATCGAATGTCATACCTGTGTGAAAGCATAAGAGCGAGCTCCTCCTCTTCTCGTAGCTGGAGCTCTTTAAGTCGATTATCGGTGTCGTCAGTTTGTGTCATAGAGCAATAGTACCTTAAAG
>Ga0265292_1000461_pt1 | contig 58079 bp, 52 predicted proteins | sample Munlanlewell296A_FD_189080 | JGI IMG/M metagenome (GOLD analysis project Ga0265292, IMG submission 189080) | Leachate microbial communities from a municipal landfill in Southern Ontario, Canada - Leachate well 296A | ecosystem: Engineered > Solid waste > Landfill > Unclassified | place: Canada...
GTCGAGTCCGGTTTTTCTTAGCCGGTTTGCCAGCGCATTTTCATACACCTTTTCGAGATGCCCATGTCCATGATAAACATGAATGGCATAGCCCGTTTCTCGTACAACGTCGCACAGTTCGCTTATCTCAATCATATTCATGCTCCCTGGATTAATTCGGCAGACCTTAGGCTTTCAGAGATCCCAATCTTGAGAAGTACCCTTCTTTGCTTTCCTTTGTGTTCTCTGCGTTCTTTCGCGGCCAACAGATTTTGACCTGAGTAGATACGAACTGTGAGCCTGGAACGGCTCGACTGAGAGCGTTCGACTGAGCTCACACCGAAGTCTCGTCGACGTCTTTGAACCATCTTTTCTCTTACTATCTGAAAAATCCCCGGTAAAACTTCATGGCGCGCTCACGGTAGGCATGGAAAATCTTTTCCGATTCCGCGGTAATGGAAGCAAAATCGAACCCCGGTTCCTGTGCCATCCAGTCCAGAACAATGGCGGGTGTCACCTCAATATGGAACTGGAGCGCATACACCCTGTCTGTATGCCGGAACGCCTGGTTCGGAAAAAGGTCGGACGACGCCAGCCACGCGGTATTGAGCGGCAGATCAAAGGTGTCCCCGTGCCACTGGAACACCTGGGCCGTGTTCTTGTCGGGAAGCGCAAGCTCGGATATGAGGGGATCGCTCATGCCGTCGGGAGTCAGCGCCACTTCAAGCCATCCGATCTCTTTCTTCTGACCGGGATAGACCTTTGCTCCCAGCACATGGGCCACCATTTGCGCGCCCAGACATACGCCGAGCACGTGCTTTTTTGCCTTGATCGCCGCCTTGATCAGCCGCGCTTCATTGACGAGGTACGAATACCGGTTCATCTCGTACACCGCCATGGGGCCGCCCATGATGATGAGGTGGGTAAAGGAGCCTTGAGCAGGCATGGTATCTCCGATGCTCAGATCGCAAATGGTATAGGGGATCTTTTCGGCAACGAGATAGTCAGCGATCGTGCCCGGACCCTCGGTGAAAACATTTTTTATAATGAGAACGTGCATCAGAATCCTCTCCATGAAAAAACACGGGGCCAACTATCGTCATTCCCGAAAGTTTAATCGGGAATCCGGTTTTGTTTTAAACAGCTAAGCCGAACACCATATCCCCGATAATTTTGTTCGGGGATGACAGGTTTTTTTCACGAACGCCTGAGCATGCACTTGTTTCGTCACTCCATGGTAAAAAATTATGCTGCCAGCTCCTTCGTAAAAAACACAAACGCCATCGCCGGTCTTTTGGACGAGACTGAAGCGACGAACTGGATACTCTCGAAGACATACCCCTTTGTTGTCCACTCGTTCAGGATCCGTTCGATCTCTTCGTCAGTCACCGTACACGTTTCAACGACCTTGTAATTCATGACTGCATTATAAAGAAGACCGATTTGTTTTTCAACAAGTATCAAGGACAGCGAATAACTACTCAGGTCGGTTGCGGAGCGTAGGAGCAATAAGAGCGCGCCTGCCCAAGCGGACTGCGGGCCTCCGGAAAATTCAGGCGGCGCGGGCGAAGCGGAAGCGCCGCGAAAGCTATATATGCAGGGAATAACTATCATCCCGGCGCTCCTTGCGACGAAGCGAAGTAACTGACCTGAGTAGTCACGAAAGCGAATAAATTTCCTGTTGCTATTCATCCGCAGAGTCAATATAATCTGCCCATGCTGAAGCGGAAAAAAGGTACGCTTACCGGCCTCGATCTCATCGACAAGCGCTGGCCCGGGGAACTCAAGGGCGCCCGCGTGGGCCTCGTGGTGCATCCCGCCTCGGTAAACAGCAGGCTGGAACACGCCATCGCCGTCTGCATGAGCTCAAAAAAGTTCAAGCTCGCCGCCCTCTTCGGACCACAGCACGGCATCCTCGGCCAGACGCAGGACAACATGGTCGAGTGGGAAGGGACCCGCGACCCTGCAACGGGTTTGCCGGTCTACAGCCTTTATGGGAAAGCCCGCAAACCCCGGCCCGAGATGCTCGCCGCCATCGACGCGCTTGTGATCGACCTGCAGGACGTGGGCAGCCGCTACTACACCTTCATCTGGACGCTGGAACTCTGCATGCAGGCCTGCCGCGAGGCGGGCAAAACGATCGTCGTGCTCGACCGCCCGAACCCACTTGCCGGCCATCTCACCGAAGGGCCGGCGCTCGACCCCGGGTACGCCTCGTTCGTGGGGCTGAGGCCCTTGCCGGTGCGGCATGGTATGACCATCGGCGAGATCAGCGCATACCTTCATGAGACCTTCCATCCCGGGCTCGATCATCACATCGTCCCGATGCAGGGATGGAAACGGAAGCTGTGGTTCGATCAGACGCGCCTGCCCTGGGTCATGCCTTCTCCCAATATGCCGACACTGGATACCGCGCTCGTCTATCCGGGCATGTGCCTGCTCGAGGCCACGAACATCTCGGAGGGCCGCGGAACCACACGGCCGTTCGAGCTCTTCGGCGCGCCGTTTATCCATCCGGAAACCATCGTGAGTGTGCTCAAAAAATTTAAACTGCCCGGCGTGCTGTTCCGGCCGCTCTCGTTCCAGCCCACGTTCCAGAAACACGCGGGCCTGCTCTGCAACGGCGCACAGATACATGTTACTGACCGCGAGCGGTTCAAGCCGTTCAAGACCGGCGTGGCAATCCTGAAGGCAATCCACACCACCTACCCGCGCGACTTTACGTGGAACCAGCCGCCTTACGAGTACGAGGAGGTCAACCTTCCGATCGATATCCTTGCCGGGTCCGACCGTATGCGAAAGGACATCGAGTCGGGGAAAGACCTTGATGAGATGGAGAAGTGGTGGAAAGAAGAAACAAGGGCGTTTGAGAAGACAAGAAAGAAGTACTTGATCTATAAAAACTGATCTGGTTCAAAGTTCCAGGTTCACGGTTCAAGGTTTGTGTACCGTGAATCAGATTAGACCTCTCACATAACAAGCACAGGTCCGCGAGACAAATTAACTCGGCACTCGGTTAAGCAGCGTTTTAAAACCGTGAACTTTGAACCGTGAACCTGATAACCCGAGTAGTTCTTATATATGCCCAAATTCCCCGTCAACATCTTTCTCCCCGCGGCCGGACTCGGCGAGCGGCTCAGGCCGATCACGAACCACCTGCCCAAACCGCTGCTGCCGGTCCTCGGGAAACCGTTGATCGAGATCATCCTCGAACGGATCGCCGCTGTGTGCGACAAGGGGATCGGCATCAACCTCCATTACAAGCCCGGGCTGCTGCGCGACTGGGCACGGGCGTCCCGCTATGCCGACCGCATCCGGTTCTTTCCTGAAGACCCGATCCTCGGCACCGGAGGCGCGCTCAAGAACGCCGAAGCGTTCCTGTCAACCGGCCACTTCCTGGTGCACAACGCGGACATTCTTCTGGATATCGACTTTGAACGACTGATCGACACCCACCTCGCTTCAGGAAATATCGCCACGCTCGTGACGCATAACCATCCGAAATATAGTAACGTGGTGGTTGATGAAAATAATCTTCTGGTCAACGTGGAAAATCCCGGGGACTCCCGGCCGGACCCGGACACCATCGCGAAAAAAGTCGCCTACACCGGCATCGCCGTCTATTCTCCGAAAATATTAACATTCCTGCCGCCGGGCATCTCCCACATGACCGTGGCCTGGATCGCGGCGGCGAAGGCCGGACGTCGTGTTCAGACGCACGACGTCACGGGCGCTTATTGGAACGACATCGGCACTCCAGCCTCGTATGTGGCGAGCGTGTTCGACGCCTTGCGGGACAACGGCGAGAACGTCTCTGTGTCCCCGACCGCTAAATGCGGGAGGATCGGCATTGACGGCTATATCGTGCTGGAATCGGGAAGCGAGGTCCGTGATGGAGCGCGGCTCAGGAACTGCGTGGTCATGCCCGGCGCGCGGGTCACCGGAAAACACGAGAATTGCATCATCGGTCCGGATTATGCCGTCGATCTTACGGAAACCGAGATGCAGCCATCGATCCACGCGCGGGAGCAGAAGACGGTCGCGCTTAACGATCCGCTGTTTGCCCGGTATTTTGGGATACAACCCATTCTTAACAATGCGACCTCTGCTCCTCACCCCGGACAAAGCCTGTCCCCGAAAGCCTTTATCGGGGAAACTCCGAACTCCCTGTCGGACGCGATCCTGATCGGCCTCGGCGGATCGGACAGACGCTACTTCCGCGTGCGGAATAACGGGAAGACAGCGGTGCTCATGGAGTGCAAACCCGACGACCCGGATTACGAACGCCACCTCATTTATACCCGTTTCTTCGAGGCCCACTCAGTCCCCGTGCCAAGCCTCATTGCAGAAGATGATACCGACAAGTGCGCCCTCTTCGAGGACCTCGGCGACACCAGTCTCTACTCCTATCTGAAACTCCCGCATGACGACGCGCATATCGAGGATATCTATCGCAGTGTGCTCGATATCCTGGTCGCGCTCCACAGCCGGGCTACCGCGCATGTCCATGAATGCCCGCAGCTCCGGGACCGGATCTTTGACTATGAATATCTGCGATGGGAAACAAACTACTTTCTCGATCAATTCGTCAGGGGACTCCGCAAAACGGCGTTGAACGATAAGCCTGCTTTAGCGGAGGACTTCCATCGCCTTGCACAGAAGGTGGATGCCGGTCCCAGGGTCGTGATCCACCGCGACTTCCAGTGCCAGAACATCATGATCACGCCCGGCAATATTCCGCGGGTCATCGATTTTCAAGGCGCGAGAATGGCCCCTGCCGCGTACGATGTCGCCTCGATCCTCTGGGACCCCTACCACCGGCTCGATGATGGTGTTCGTGAACGATTGGTCGATCATTACGCGGGCGAGATGAAACGGAATTCAGCGGGCTTTCATGAGGCGTTGTTCAGAGAGAGCATCATCCCCTGTCGTCTTCAGCGCCACATGCAGGCGCTCGGCGCATACGGTTTTCTGTCCGTCGTGAAAGGGAAAAAATATTTCCTCAAGCACATCCCCGAGGCGCTCAGACTGCTGAAGGAAGAGAGCGAAGCAACGAAAAACGACTATCCGGAACTCTACAGGCTGGTGAACAATCTGTTTTAGATAAACGGTCTGTTGTCCACAGAGTATTTCGATCATATGGTCATTCTGAGCACAGCGAAGAATCTCGTTTTTGAACATCTCCGGATAAACTCTGCAAAGAATCCTACCTTCCCACTCTAATGAGAGACCCTTCGCTTCGCTCAGGGTGACAAAAAAAGATTAGACAACAGCCCGGAATCTTACAACGCGCCTTTTGCCTTCAATGCCTTTTCGACCGCCGCGATCTGCTCGTTATGCAGTTTGCAGTCCTCTTCGTATTCAGCCGCCATGTTCTGGGCCTTTTCAGCGCCGATATGCACCGAGGTCTTGACGAAGGTGAAGGAATGCAGGTCCTCAATGTCGCAGAGACTTTCCTTCAGCCGTTTAAGCTCCGCCTTGAGTTCATCGATTGACATGTCTTCCAATTGTTTACCCATTGTTTTCAACCTCGTTTCCCACAAAGAGAGGACGACACAACGTTAACAGCCGAGACCTTCACTCCCTGGCGGCATCGCGGTGGATGCGCGAATTTACGTTCACAGGCTTTTGAAAAACTATTTTAGACCCATACACCGTCATTCCCGCGTAAGCGGGAATCCAGAATTTTCAGATTGCTACGGGATGCCCGTTTTCACGGGCATGACGAATTAATCCGTCATCACAGACCTTTTCAACGATCTGTTACACTTTCAAGATACTCCAGCGCCTCCCGCCGGTCCTTAATCGCACCCTCAGCCTGGCGCTCTTTGATCTCTTCAAGTATAACACGGAATTTCGGCCCCGGCGTTAGACCTCGATCGATGAGGTCCTGCCCGGTCACGAGCGGCTTCGCCTCGACCTTCAGGAACTTCGTATAATAATATTCCAGCACCGTTGCCATGGGTTTTATGGTGTCCGTGAACTGTTCCTTCGGCATGATCTCGCGGGTCGCGCGCGCGTCCGCCTGCGCAAGGATCAGGCTTTCCGGAAGGGCGTCACCGATGTCGCGACAATAGCGGTACATGGCGTTCTTGCTCGGCCCGCCGGGCGTGGAAAGATTGAACAGCCGCATGTGCTGCCGGATGACGCGGGTGACCGCTTTCTCCGTATTGTTCGAAAGTTTGAACCGCCGGCAAATGGACACTGCCTTTTCAGCGCCGAGATTGTCATGTCCATGGAAACGAACATGTCCATCGACGTTGCTGAACGTTTCGGGCTTCGCGTTGTCGTGGATCAGGCAGGCAAATCGGAGCGCCGCCTTTCTCGGCACGAGATGCTCAAGGCGCTCCTCAAGATGCGCGAGTATCGTATTGCCGTGATCCGGCGATAGCGTCGGCAGATCGTCAAGCACGTTGTCTATATATCCGGCCGTCTTGATCGAATGGGTCAGGACATCGTGGACGTGATACCTCCCCGGCGTGAACGCGCGGAGAGGTTCAAGCTCGGGGAAAAGCGGCGACAGAAGGCCGAGCGAATCCATAAGCATGAGGTGCTTCTCGGCATTTCGCTCGGAGAGGATCAGGAATAGCTCGTCCCGCACGCGCTCGGGCGAGGGCCTGGCAATGAGCTTTGCATACTGCCGGATCTGATCAACAGTCCCTTCTTCGATCGTAAATCCAAGCGTGGCCGAAAATCTTATTGCGCGGAGAAGCCGGAGCGGGTCTTCATCCAGCACACCCGGCCTCGTTACCCGGATGAGCCTGTTCCTGATGTCTTCCCGGCCCTGCAACGGGTCGATCAATCCATCGAGAGACGTATCGGCGATGAAAGCCTTCAGGTCAAGCGCCATCGCGTTCATGGTAAAGTCCCGGCGTTCAAGATCGGCGGTGAGATCCGGTCCTTCGAAGTTCGTAAAATCAAACTGAATGATATCAGCATCAGTTTGTTTTACGATACGGGTGATCTTACGCTCTTCATCGAGAAAGAAAAAACTTCCGCCTATGGCGGCGGCGAACGTGCGTGCCACGTCCTCCGAGCCGGAGGCCATCAGGAGGTCAATGTCCCTGATGTCCTGCCTGCCGATCAGCAGGTCACGAACTGATCCGCCGACGAGGTAGATGGTGTGCGGAGTCAGGGAGGGAAGTGCGGAAAGATATGTCCCGAAAGGAGAATTCATGGCTGATGATAATTATGCAAATTAAATTTTATTCAAACAGAGAAGAGCTTGAAAGTAGTTTTAAAATCTAAATATTCAGGTTGGCCGCAAAAGAACGCAAAGATCTCAAAGAAAAGCTGACATCATGTAGTTCAGTTTTTAAATCTCTCTGCGTTCCTTGAGTGTTTCTCTAAGTGGCCGGTTCATTTTTTAGGCCATTCGCGGCTAATAGATTTTGACCTGAGTAGATAAGAAAGCTTCTGGAAATCTGTTCTGGTTTTCGCTTTCCTCTGTGCCTTATGTGACTTTTGCCTGCGCCCAGCGCTTACGAGTGGAATCGCGAGTGCAGGGTGTGGCTAAACAGTTTTCCGGCTTGCCCGGGTTAGGATTATAGCTGCTCACTGCTCCGACCGCTTCTCATCCATCTCCTTCTCCGCAACGCCCTTGCCCGTACTCTTCCTGATCTCCGTCAACCGTTTTTTCCGATCCTCCCGAGTGACGTACCAGTCCTCGATGAGCGTCTCGATCAGATCGATCAACAGCTCCGCCTCGCCGGGATCGACGTCGAGGATCTCCGCGCCTTCGCTCTCCATGTGGGCGCCGATCATCCCGCGCCTCTTAATGGACTCGATGGTCTCCCAGGTCAGGGGGTCCGCCGTGCCTTTGATCTGGCGGAACTCATCGCCCAGACTGGCGGGTTGCACCTGCCAATAGTCCCGTATCATCGATGAGAGACAGCGTCGTGACAGGGCCGCGGCGACCTTTGGGCTGAGCTCAAGAGTGAGACAGGCTTCCTGGTAGTCCTGGAGAATATGCTGGGGAATGGCAATCGGGAACGAGCGGGCGCGGGAGGGAGGGACAAGTGCCCATGACTTGATGTGCTTTCCCGTATAGGTGCGCTTTCCGCTGACCTCCAGATGGTGCAGCGAAGCGATCACGGAAAACTTCCTGCACTCGGGATTGGGGCAGACCACGAACTTGCTCACCAGCCGGCGCAAACCATCCGCGTTCGGCAGGGTGAGATCGGCAAAGGACACCCGCCGGTCTTCGTCGCTCACGGTCAGTTCCTTGTTGCAGTTTGGGCAGTACCAGAGATATTCGCTCACGTTTCCCTCCCTGAATCGGATATAATAACGTCGTAAAAAGGCCTGTCTCACACAAAGCCACGAAGTCACAAAGAGAAAAGCCTTTCGTTGTTAATGGGATTTTCTTCGTGATGGAGCCTGTCCTCGATTGCTTTGATCGGGGATGCCTTCGTGTGAAAAATGATTTTTACGAGATCATAAAGATTGAACCACACCCCGCCTTGTTCAGGCGGCGTTTCATACTACCTTGATTGCCATCATTCCTCAAGCAGTCCCTGCAGCACGCTTTCATCCCACTCCTTCGTGATGACGACCTCGCCGATCTTCTTCGGCAGAACGAGTTTTACCTTCCCGCCTTCCGCCTTCTTATCGCCCTGCATGATACCCATAAGCTCACGCGCTGCCGGCTTGCGACCCAGGGTTGAGAAGTCCGTCGGCAGACCGTAGGCTTTGATAAGCATCTCCACCCTCCCGGGCACCGAGGCGTCGCACAAACCGGTCCGGTTCGCGAGACGCGAGGCAATGACCATGCCGATGGCAACAGCATAACCATGACGCATGGTGTAGTTTTCAGCGGTCTCGACGGCGTGGCCGACCGTATGGCCGTAATTCAGGATCGCGCGGAGACCGCCCTCCCGCTCGTCCCTGCTCACCACCTCGGCCTTTATCTCGCAGGAGCGCCGAATGACGTGCTCAAGCGCATCGGGATCGAGCGCGAGGATCTTTTCCCGGTTCTTGTCGAGGTATTCGAAGAACGCCGCGTCACTGATCACTCCGTACTTGATCACCTCCGCCATGCCCGAGAGGAACTCTTCTTTCGGCAGGGACGCGAGTACGCTCAGGTCCATCAAGACCTTCTTCGGCTGATGGAACGCGCCGATCATGTTCTTGCCCAGGGGATGGTTCACGCCGGTCTTGCCGCCGACGCTGCTGTCCACCATCGCGAGCAGCGTGGTCGGCACCTGGGCAAAAGGTATGCCGCGCATGAACGTGGCGGCGGCGAAACCCGTGAGGTCTCCGATCACTCCTCCGCCCAGCGCCACGAGCGCGCACGTGCGGTCGAAAAAGTTGGTCAGAAGCGCGGTATAGACCGCATTGGCCCAGTCAAGGTTCTTGAACTGCTCTCCATCGGGGACCTCGATGGACATGACCATGAACCCCGCTCCCTTGAGACTGTCCACCACGCGTTGGCCATACAGTTTTTTGACCGTCGGGTTCGTAATGAGGGCCATCTTCCGGCCGAAACCGAGGCCCGTCAGACGCTCGCCGGTCTTCTCCAGGTTCGCGCCGATCTCGATGTCGTAGCTCCGGTCGCCAAGTCCGACGTTAACAGTATGCATATCTGATTCTCTCTTTGATCGCTTTAATGACGTCGTCCACGGACTTATCCGATGTGTCGATGCACACATCGGCCTGGGCATAGAACTTTGCGCGGCTGTCGAGCAGTTCTTTGATCTTCGCCTTTGGTTCCGGGGTCTGGAGCAGAGGCCGGTGGGTCTCGTGCTTGATGCGCTCGTAGATCACTTCAGGGCTTGCGGTGAGGCAGACCACGCACCCTCCCTTTTTGAAGGCCTCACGGTTCGCATCCTGGATCACCGCGCCGCCGCCGGTGGAGATCACCTGGCCTTCGCCCATCATGACCTGCTGAATGACCGCCGCCTCGACCTCGCGGAAGTAAGGTTCGCCGAATTTTGAAAAAAGGGAGGTGACACTCAGGTTCTGGTCTGTTTCGATGAGCTTGTCAATGTCCACAAAGGTGTAACCCAGGTCCTTTGCGAGCTGCGCGCCCACGCTCGTCTTGCCCACGCCCATGAATCCTGTAAGAATGATGTTTTTGAACATGATGAATGCCTTACCACAAAGACGCGAAGGCACGAAGAAAAGCTACGCATTGTCAGATGATCTTCTGTCTTCTCTCGTCCCTCGTCCGTCGTCCCACGTCTCTCGTCTGACCTTTACTTCTTCCCCTGCTCTTCTTCCATTTCCATCCGCGCCTTCAAATGCCTGCCATACCCGAGGAAGTTGCGCTTCATCTCGTCGATGTTGTCGCCGCCGAACTTTTCGATCAGAGCGGATGCGATCTCGAACGCCACCACGGCCTCTGCCACCACGCCTGCCGCCGGCACCGCGCACGTGTCGGACCGCTCGACGCTCGCCTTGTAGGGCTTCTTGCTCACCATGTCCACGGAGCGGAGCGGTTTATGCAGCGTGGGGATGGGCTTCATGGCGGCACGAAGCGTAATGGTCTCGCCATTGCTGATCCCGCCCTCAATGCCGCCTGCCATATTCGTCTTGCGATAGAAACCTTCCTTTTTGCTCCAGGAGATCTCGTCATGCACCTGGGAACCGGGCATGTTCGCGGCGCCGAATCCCGCGCCAACCTCCACCCCCTTGATGGCCTGGATGCTCATGAGCGCGGCGGCAAGCTTGCCATCGAGCTTCCGGTCCCAGTGCACGTGGCTGCCAAGCCCTATCGGAACACCGGCGATGACCACTTCGAACACGCCGCCGAGAGAATCCCCCGCCGCTCGCGCTTCGTCGATCTTGCGCATCATCCGCTTCTCCGCTTCATGATCGACACAGCGCAGTTCCGAGGCCTCGGCCTTCTTTTTTATCTCATGAACCGATGACTTCGGTACCTTGGCGTATACATTCCCGATGGAGAGCACATGACTCACTACCTCGATGTCGAACTCTTCAAGCAGCCGCTTTGCCACGGCGCCGACCGCAACACGCATGGCCGTCTCACGTGCGCTCGAGCGCTCAAGGATGCACCGGATGTCCATGCTTCCGTACTTCAATGCGCCTGCCAGGTCCGCGTGGCCGGGACGGGGACGCGTGACCGGTTCCGCCGAGTTCAGGAACATGGGGTCCGGAGACATCTTGTCACGCCAGTTTTCCCAGTCCTTGTTGCGAACGATGAGCCCGATCGGACTGCCGATCGTCCTGCCCCAGCGGACGCCCGTATAGATCTTGACCGTGTCCTTCTCGATCTTCATGCGGCCGCCGCGTCCATACCCGGCCTGCCTCCTGGCAAGGTCGCGGTCTATATCCGTCACCCGGATCAAAAGCCCCGAGGGCATACCCTCGATGACCCCCATGAGAAGCTCACCGTGCGACTCACCAGCAGTTAAAAATCGTAACATTCTCTATTCCTCCCCTTGTAAAAGAGCTCCTGCCCATGATCTTGCGAGCGATTTTAAAGAAGAAAATACCCTAAAATCGCGCTCATCATAGCAAATTTGAAGTAGAAGTGCAATTAAAAGTATGGTACTATTTGGTGTATTTTACAGGTATTACACTGTTTTTGAGGGGAAAAACCTCCGCGGTATGAGACTTTTGTATCCAAAACAAAATGTTATAGGAGCTGACGGTGAAATTCAACATAGGTCGTTCAACGGTAATATGCCTTATTAAAGGAGCCCTATGATCGCCCTGCTCTGTTCCGTCCAGGCTGAAGCCGATATCCTCATCGCATCAACGATCGTGATAAAGAGAACGACGCTCGGCTCCAAACAGCTGATCGAGGGAACCATCGGCGCAGAGCGGATCATCCTGTGCATCAGCGGCATGGGCAAGGTCAATGCCGCCCATACGGCAACGCTTATGCTCGCACGGTTCGATCCCGAGGCCCTCGTCGTCTTCGGCATCGGCGGCGCCTACCCCTCGTCGGGCGCCCGGATCGGCGATCTCGCGATCGCAAAGGAAGAGATCGCCGGCGACGAAGGCGTCCTGACCCGGGACGGCTTCAAGGACACCGCATACATCGGCATCCCCCTTCTCAAGACAGCCACGTCACGGTTTTTTTCGACCTACCCCGCATCAGAGCCGCTGGTGCATCGCTCTTTGCAGTCGCTCGGTGTTCATCGGAACTCCAGCCAGGGCAAGATACACGTCGGGAGCTTCATCACCCTGTCAACCTGCACCGGCACCACGACGCGCGCGCGGGAGCTGGAAGAACGATACCACGGGCTCTGCGAGAACATGGAGGGGGCCGCGGTCGCGCACGTGGCGGAACTGCATGGCGTCCCCTGGCTCGAGGTCCGCGGCATCTCGAACATCGTGGAGGACCGCGATCTGAAGAAGTGGGACATCCCGAAGGCGGCCGGGGCAGTACAGCAGGCGGTTCAATGTATCGTGGAGGGCTGGGGAGGATGAAGCGAATTCGGATTGCGGAATGCGGATTGCGGATTGAAAAGTCGAAACACCGCCCCGATGAAGACCACGCTCTTTTTCAGGAAGTATTATGAAAAAGCAACTCACCATTGGTTATTCGCCGTGCCCGAACGATACCTTCATTTTCTACGCGCTCGTTCACGGCAAGGTCCATGTCCCGGGCATTGAATTCCGCGAACAGCTCGCGGATGTCGAAACGCTGAACAGGATGGCGCTTGCGAGCAGTCTCGACATCACCAAGATATCGTTCCACGCCCTCGGGCATCTGCGTGAACAGTACGCCCTGCTCCGTTCCGGCAGCGCGCTCGGCCGCGGCTGCGGTCCGCTCCTCGTGGCGAAACCGGGAACCAGGATCGAGGATATTAACCAGGGTACGATCGCCATCCCCGGCAAACTGACCACTGCCTCTCTTCTCCTCCGGCTCTACGATCCTTCGATCACGAAGATCATCGTCATGCCCTTTGACCGTATCATGGATGCGGTCTCGAACGGTGATGTGACAGCAGGGCTCATCATCCACGAAAGCCGCTTCACCTATCCGCGGTACAAGCTCGAGAAACTGCTTGACCTCGGTGAGTGGTGGGAACAACACTCCGGTCTCCCCATCCCGCTCGGCGGCATACTCGGCAAGAGATCGCTCGGCCGCGACGTCCTGCTTTCCGTTGAGACCGGTATCTGCGGGAGTCTGCGCTACGCCAATGCGCACCCGGACGAGGTCCTCCACTATTGCAAACAGTACAGCCAGGAGATGGACGAGACGGTGATGAAGAGCCATATTGATCTGTATGTGAACGACTTCTCGCTCGACCTGGGACAGGAAGGTCTTGCCGCGGTGCGCAGGCTCTTTGACGAGGCGGAGGCAAGCGGGATATTTCCCCGATCCGACAAGCCAATACTGGCTGAAGAATAATTTCCTCACTGTTCACCGGAAAACTCTTATGGTATAATCACCACTACGCTACGACTGACCTATACCATTCCTTTTAATTTTCCTTTCAGGAGGCCCTATGTTCGCATGGATTGTTCTCGCAGTGCTCGGATTGGTTCTGATCTGGCTTGTTTTGATCTACAACGGTCTCGTATCGGTCCGGAACGACGTACAGAACGCATGGAAACAGATCGATGTGCAGCTCAAACGCCGGCATGATCTGATCCCGAACCTCGTCTCTACCGTGAAGGGGGTAATGGAGTTCGAGCAGGACACCCTCGAGAAGGTGATCTCGGCCAGGACAAAGGCCGTGTCCGCCGGCACCCCTGCCTCCAAAGCCGCGTCCGAGAACATGCTCACCGAGGCACTGGGCAAACTCTTCGCCGTGATGGAAAACTATCCTGCGCTCAAGAGCAACCAGAACGTCATGCAGCTCCAGGAAGAGCTCACGTCAACAGAGAACCGGATCTCCTTTGCCCGTCAGCTTTACAACGATCTGGTTGCGAACTATCGCACGAAGATCCAGGTATTTCCTAACAATTTCGTATCCTCGATGTTCAATTTCCAGTCAGAGGAATATTTCGGGGCTGAAGAGACAGACCGCGCGGTGCCGGGAGTGAACCTGAGCCTGAGAGGAAAATAAGAGGGGCTGAGGGACGATGGACGCCCGCCATTCGACTGGCTCATGGTGGTGAGCAAAGTCGAACCACTTCGCTTGGACGATGGACGAAACGGCTTACGTCCTTCATCTCTCGTCCATCGTCCGTCGTCTGTCGTCACTCGTCCTGCTGTTTTTAATGTACCATGCCCCTTACCTTCATCGACATAGAGAAACAAAAGAGCTGGCGCATCTGGCTGTTCTTTCTGGTCCTCATGCTCCTCTATCTTGTCCTGAGCGCCCTTTTTGCGGCAACGTTCCTCCATGTCACCTGGCATGCCGCGCCGCGCTTTTGGGTATTCGCCGGAGTAACTGCCCTGCTCGTGGCAGGGATACATTTCTGGTTCTCGGCCTACGACACGGCCGGTACCGTGGTCCGCAGTCTTGACGCTCAGCCGCCGGACCCTCAGGACGATATCCATAAGATGCTCATGAACGTCATGCAAGAGATCCGCGTCGTGACGGGAAACAAGCGGCCGATGCAGTGCGTGGTCATCCCTTCCCTCTCCATGAACGCTCTGGCAGTGGCCGACCTCAAGGGCGAGGCCGTCATCGGGATCACCGAAGGGCTGCTCTCGCGCCTCACCCGGCCGCAGCTCGAGGCCGTGATCGCCCACGAGGCCCATCACATCCTCTCGGGCGATTGCCTCGAAACCACCGTTGCGGCGAGTCTCTTCGGATCCTACTCCTCGGCCATGGAGAAATTAACCGATACATCCAGAGGCCGGACGTTCGCATCTCCCGCTTTCCTTCTTGCCTGGATTCTGCTCCAGTTGAGCTACCTGCTGAATATGTTCATATCCCGTGAGCGGGAATACCGCGCAGATGCCGCGTCCGTGCGCATGACCAGAAACCCTATCGCGCTTGCTGAAACGCTTCACTTCCTGTCAAGAAGCTGGCGCGGGGCCGGATTCATCGGCAGCGGTTTCGAGATGCTCTGCATCGTGAACCCACAAGCGACTGCGCTGGACGAGGCAGAAGGTTTCTGGGCAGACCTCTTCTCGACCCATCCACCGCTCAGAAAAAGGATGGATATCCTGCTCACCATGGCGCGGGTGAGCATCGCCGAGCTGGATGCGAAGACCGCGAAGGCCGTCACGACGAATGCGCAAGCACCCTCTGCCCCGCTGTATTATGCAATGAGCCCCCGGCAGCAGTGGCAAGGACCGTTCACGTTGATTGAACTTGCCGCACTCCCGTGGCTTTCACCCCTCACCTGGATCACGAACGGCAAAGATCAGCCCGTCGAGCGGGCTTCAAAGGAGCCCGGTATCAGCGATATCTTCCTGTCGCGGCTTTCCGGGCAGGAGAGCCCCCTTTCGAACTACTCGTGCCCGACCTGCCGTCAACCGCTGGTAACGGAGCCATACGAAGGCACCCGTCTCTATCAGTGCCGCTTCTGTGCCGGCGTCCTGGTGGATACGGTCAATATCCCGCGGATCATTGCGCGGACCGGAAGGGAGCGTTCCTGTTCTGAGCGGATCAACTCGCTCGCGAAAACGGTTGCGACCGGGAACCAGCTCCGGCAGCCCTATCGGAGATCCGGTGACGGCTGCAGGTCCGCGATCCCGCTGCTTGCCTGTCCCAAGTGCGGCAATCCGATGTCCCGGAGATTTTACAGCCAGGCTCACCTGATCGAGGTCGACCGTTGCAGTTTCTGCGGCATCACGTGGTTTGATCAGGACGAGCTTGAGATGCTGCAGTGCCTGATCGAGAACCGGATCGTGCCCGACATCAAGAGCTCTGATCATGTTTAATAAAGTCAAAATGCAGAATGCAAAATGCAAAAGTCAAAATCAAGGGTGATAAATAACATAAACACAGGAACATCCTTTTCTCCATTTCTCCTGAAGGGTTGTAAGGTTCTGAGCAGTTACAATTTTGCAGTTTACATGAATAGCGACCGGAGGCTGTGCTATGATCACCATCAAGCTGTTCGCCCTACTGAAGGACAAGGCAGGACGTGATGAACTGCATATCAACTCGCGTGCATGCACGGTAACGGAACTGCTCAAAGAAGTATCGGATGAATATCCGGCCTTGTCCGGGCTCATCTCCCGCGGCAGGATCCTGACCTCGGTGAACCAGGAATTTGTCAAGGGTGAAGCTCCGGTCAGGGACGGGGATGAAGTGGCGCTTATGCCGCCGTTCTCCGGTGGAAGCGGGGCGCAGGGTCGTATCTGCATCCAAAAAGGACCCTTCTCTCTGGATAAAGAGATCGAGCAGCTGAAGCAGGCCTCGCCATCCATCGGCGCGATCGTTACCTTCCTCGGGACAACGCGCGATATCTCGGGGGGGAAGCAGGTGGCCACGCTCGAGTTCGAACACTATCCCGGCATGGCGGAGAAGAAACTCGGTGAGATCAGAGCGCGGGCGATAAGAGAATACGGAGTGATCGAGGTGACGATCATTCACCGTACCGGCGTGTTGCCGATCGGAGAGAACATCGTGCTGATCGCAGTGGCCGCAGGGCACCGCGACGAGGCGTTCAAGGCCTGCCGTTTCTGCATCGATGAATTAAAGAGGATCACGCCGATCTGGAAAAAGGAAACAACACCCGAAGGGGACGTGTGGGTGGAGGAACATCCGTAGGGAATGCCGATGGACGAAGGACGACCGCTCACTTCGTTCGCTGGGATGACGGACGATTTTGCGTCCCTCGTCCCTCGTCCATCGTCCCTCGTCTATTTTTTCGCTTCTTTTTTCCCGTCCCGCAGGTAAACCACGCAGGTCGAACAGTCCTCATCCTTGCGGCACCGGGTGGTTTCCCAGCACGGTTTTCCCTTGTTCGTAAACGCCGTGCAAACCAGGCGTCGTTCGTCGGGACAGTCCCTGATCTCCCAGCAGGGCGCATAATCAAGGAGCTTCTTGATCCCCTCGATGCTGATCTTTTTTGAGTGGATCAGCTCGCGGATACAGCGCAGCCACTTGATGTCATTTTCCGTATAGAGCCGGTTTCTCCGCTCCCGCGCCGGCAGGATCAGGCCATGTTTCTCGTAAAGACGCAGCGTCTGCGCCGTGGTCCCGACCAGTTTTGCCGCCACGCCCATGGTGTAGAGCGGTGCGTCCTTGTCTTTGAGTATATCCAGTTTATCGCCGGCCATATGTTTTCATTTTCCCCCAGGGTTCTACCGTGGAATAAGGATCGTCATCTTGTCCATGAGCAGCAGCACGCCCATGATGATCAGGATGACGCCGCTTGTTATCTTGATTACCTTGAAATGTTTTTTCAGCCTGCTGAACGACGACAGGAATGCGCTGATGGCAACTGCCGAAAGGATAAAGGGGATCCCGAGACCGAGCGAATAGAACATGAGCAGTATCATGCCGCTGCTCAGGGTATCACTCGTCATGGCCAACGTCAGTACTGATCCCAGAAAGGGTCCGGTGCAGGGGGTCCAGCCCGCGCCGAAGATCATGCCGACGACGATCGTGCCGATGTAGCCGGCAGGCCGCGTCTTGAGATGAAGTTTCGCCTCCCTCTGAAGAAAGGGAATGTTCACCACATCCATGACAAAAACACCCATGATGATGATGAGCACCCCGCCGACGATCCGGATGGTTTTCAGGTGCTGTGCCAGGAGACTGCCTGCCAGGCTTGCCGACGCCCCAAGGAGAACAAAGATAATGGAGAACCCCGCAACAAAAGCAAAAGAATGAAGCAGGGTGATGTTCATGTTCTTTCTGCGCGAATCGGGGCTCATCAGTTCGTCATAGCTGATGCCGGTGATATACGAAACATAGGAGGGCACGAGCGGAAGGATACAGGGCGACGCAAATGAGATGAGACCCATAGCGAGCGAGTACAGCAGAACATACAGTGTTAATCCATGTGAAAGATCCATGAAGAGCGTTCTCCTTTTAAGGTGGGATTTATATTACCAAAGCCCGACACACATATCAAGCAAAACTTTTGCTGTTTTCCAGTTGATTTGTTCTTATAATTATAAGCAGCAATACCTGTCGCCTCATCGCACAACAGCTACCTGAAATTCCAGTTTCTCTGTTCCGTTGTCCATGAACGTTGGGAAGGGCATTCGTACTACGAACATATTGAACATCTCTTTATCGGGGCAGACTGCGTCTGCGAGCCACAAGGCACTAATGAACTACCCCGCAGCAAGCTGACGGGGTATCAACAGCTAACAGCAAAAAGGAAGCGCAGCAAGCTGCGGGGAATTTACCCGCTGAGATTAAATAAAAAACCGCCCCGTACCATCAGCGGTACAGAGCGGTCGTTTTATACATGGTCTGTGCTGCTCGTTACCTCAGATCTTCCACTGCAGTTCCCACCGCACAAACTGGGCATCGAACCGGTTTGTCGTGGCATAGAATTTGTCGGGCAGGAATTGTTCGACCGTAACATAACCATCAAGGGTCGGCGAGAACTTGCGGTACAGCTTCGCAGTGATAAGCTCGCCGCGGTCTTTGCTGGTCCCCGAGAACATGGTACTTGTGGAAGCGAACATCCTGTCCGCCTTCAGCATGTTATAGGATAGTTCAAGCCGTGTTTCCTCGGTCGGGTATACCTTGACCACGGCGCGGTAAATTTGAATGTTCGTCCAGTACGCAGGGATGCCGGTTTCCGTCAGCAGGGTGAGCGAATATAATTCGCTGATCTGGGGATAGCGCGAGAAAAGAGGGTCCCATGCCTCATTCTTGTTCGTAGTCGACTGATTGTCACCGGACATGGTGATATAACCGAGGTCCCAGCTGGGTTTCATGGTAATGTTGTCATAGGCGCGGCCGACATAGGCATACCCGCCGCTGCCTTCGCGTTTCGTTTTGTCCGTGTCGTTGTATTCGCCCGACTGCAGCGCATACTCGGCGCGGGCCTTCCATCCTTCGCCAAACCCGACCACCGCACGGAGACCATAGGTGCCCAACCGCAGTGCAGGGTTCGTCGCCGCGGTCTTCGTTGTAGGAGTCGCTTCTTCCTTCCACATATAGTAAGGCTCAAGAGTCACGTTGTCCGTGATCTTGCCGCGGCCATACACCACAACGGCCTTTTCATCGTACGAATTGACAGCCCTCTTCTCAAAACCGAACGTGGCCTTCTTATACATACTGTAGGTCGGAAGGGCACCGTCGTTCTCCTGCGAGAACATATAGACAAAATCGACATTGTACTGGTCATTGATCGTTACGAGCGCTCTCGCAGCGTTGAAGTAGAAGGTTCGCGAGCCGTCGAGCGGCGTTCCGTCCATGATCAGAAATCCTTCGCCAAAGGTGCCGAGGAAATCCTGGCGGCCAACCGTGAAATCGACGGGTATTCCGGCAGGTTTTTTTGCGTAAAAATAGAGGTTGTCAAACAGGAACTCATCGCCGACCAAGCCGACCTGAGCGGCGGTATTTGAGGTCGGGAAATACCTCGCCTCATTCGTGATCTTGACGAAGAGGCCGTATTGCTTGTCAATATCCACTTTGTCCCAGACCGATGACTTGAGACGCCAAAGGTTCTCGTCTTGACGTGCATACGGATCAGCATTGGGTACATCAGACTTGTTCATGTCGAACATATTGTCCCAGGTCTCCTGCCGCAGCCGGAAGTAGAGACCGCTGGTGTTCGTGATCTCTGCATAGGCTGATGATGCAAGCAAAACCAAGGTTGCGAGAACCAGAACTGCTTTTACAACTACCCTTTTTTTCATAGTGTCCCCCTTATATTTAATGTCTTTCGTAACAAGTACGTTTTAAATTACACTGGTCTTATGAATAAAATACTGTAGTACACAAAACGAGGCTATTTTAGCAAAAATAGGGGAAATTTAAAACTTGAATTTACTTAAATTAACTAATAAGCCTATAAATATCATTTATTAAATTTCTTGTTCTTTCGGGCAAAAGGGGCATTTTTTTCGGGTACCGCAGCGGATGACTGCGAGAGACCGTTGTTTTCTCCATGGATCACGTCTGGGTCTGTCTTCAAAATTGATAACAGTTTTTTCTATTGACAATAAACCTTAATTTCACTATCATTCCATTCTTTAAACCCCACATCGAGTGAATAATGCAGGAGGACATTCCCCATGTATATTGATCAACCGCTTCGCCACTTCATGGACAAGCTGGCGAGCAAATCTCCCGAGCCGGGTGGAGGCAGCGTGGCAGCCCTTGTCGGTGCTCTCGGAGCAGCGCTCGTAAGCATGGTTGCAAATCTCACCCTTGGGAAGGAAAAATACAAGGACGTTCAACCCCAGATCGAACTGCTGCTCAAGGAATCGGAACAACTCCGGACGGACCTGCAGGACCTGATCCAGAAAGACACCGAAGCCTACGGCGCTCTCTCGGGAGTTTACAAGATGCCTAAGAACACCGATGAGGAAAAGGCCGCCCGCACCGCATCGATGCAGGTTGCGCTCAAGAAGGCCTGTCAGGTCCCCTTCGAGATCGGGCTCACGTCCCTTGAGGTCGCCAAGCTCGCACAGCAGGCGGCTGATATCGGGAACGTCGGCGCGGTGAGCGATGCCGGTGTTGCCGTGCTTCTCGCCCAGGCCTGCGCGCAGAGCGCTGCGCTGAACGTCAAGATCAACGTCAACAGCATCAAGGACGAAGCGTACAACAAAGAGACCTGGACACGCATGCAGGACGTGCTCAAGCAGGTGGCGGCGCTTGAAAAGACCGTGATGGAAACAACGTATAAGAAGATGGGATGAACTGACAGGGTTCAAAGTTCAGAGTTCAAGGTTCAGGGGTGAGGCGTTCAAAGACCCTGCGGTTTTAACGTGACCCTTGACCCTTTTAAAAGGAGAAAACATGCCGGCAAAACTGTTAACAGGGAAAGAAGTCGCTCAGAAGATGGACTTGGACATCCAGAAGGACGTTCAGGAGCTCAAGGCAAGGAGCGTGAACCCCGCGCTCCGGATCATGATCGTGGGCGAGGCTGAGGATTCGGTCTTTTACGCCAACAGCGCGAAAAAAATGGCGGAGAAGAACGGCATTGCCTGCGAGATCGAGCAATTGGCAGGCACGATGAGCCAGGACGAGTTCGTGAACATCCTGAAGCAGAGGAACGCGGACAAGGCCATTCACGGCATCATCGTGATGCGTCCGTTCCCGAAGCAGATCAGGGAAGACGTCGTTAAGTACATCCTGTCTCCGGAAAAGGATGTGGACTGCTTCAATCCCGTGAACGCCGGCAAGATCATGGCCGGAGACCTGACCGGTTTTCCGCCCGCCACGCCACAGGCCGTGATGGAGATCCTCCGCTTCTATCAGGTCCCGATGAGCGGCAAGGAAGCGGTGGTAATCGGCCGTTCCATGGTGGTCGGCAAGCCCATGTCCATGCTGCTCCTGGGAGAGAACGCGACGGTCACGGTCTGCCATTCAAAGACGCAGGACCTCCCCGGCGTGTGCCGGCGCGCCGACATTCTGGTCGCGGCGATCGGCAAAGCGAAGATGATCACCAAGGATTATATCAAGCCGGGCGCCACGGTCATGGATGTGGGCATCAATCCTGAGGGAGACAAGTTCGTCGGCGATGTGGACACGGAACCGGCAAAGGAAGTTGCCGGAGCGATCACACCCGTCCCCGGTGGTGTCGGGACCGTGACCACGCGTGTGCTGCTTAAACACGTGGTAAAAGCGGCGAAGCTGCAGAATCCGTAGGCTGTTGACGTGAAAATCGGCACAGCGAAACGGCCCCAATACGCTTCGGGGGCATTTCGCTTTTCTGCATACGTCGTCGCCATTCTCAAATAGAAAGCCCCGGAGGACTGCTCCTCCGGGGCTTTCTGTGTGTTTCCGTATCAGCAGATGATCGTGCTTCTCCGTTAGAACTTCATGCTCAGCACGCCCTGTGCGCCTGTTGCGGGATCCTTGCCGAGTCCTTTGCCTGGATCGAGGTATCCAAGGGTCCAGTTCCAGGTAAGATTGTCATAAAGCTTCCAATTGATCTTGACATCGACTTCCATTCCGAGCTCATTGGTCGTGCCACCCGTCGTCGACGTCACATCAGCGACCTTCTCGGTTGCCTGCAGGATCCACAGATCACCGCCAATACTCAGGTTTTTGGTTGCGGCGAACATCGCGCCGCCGCTGAGTGCCGTGGTGTTGCAGAATCCGGTGTTCAAACCAGTGGGGTTTGACGGGCTTGCGCATGACGGATTGCCGATTTTATATTCATACAATAAGGTGTAATGCGGATCAGCATCAAGGAAGGTTATCATCTCCTTGTAATCAGTATCGGTTGTTTTTGCACCGGAACCGCGGGCCACGGTGAAGTTGATCGTAACCGGTTCCAACTGCACACCGCCCTGGACCACGATCTGATTGCCTTTGAACTTCGCGTCATTTCCCTTTGCTTTTCCCATCTGCACGTCAATCTCGGCCTTCAGGTCAACAGGGCCTGCTTTGCCGTTGAAATTCAGGCCGAGGTTTTGGGCCTGCGTTTCCTTTGTGGACGCGCCGCCGAATCCCAGGCCGTTCTTTCTGTCATTTGCCATCGTGAGATCTACGCCAAACTTCATGGTCTCGGTGGCCTGCAACGTGGCAACGATACCATAGGCGTCAATATCATCTGATCTTGAAGTTACGCCTTCTGAAACCTTCACGTCAAACAATGCGAGATGCAGCTTATCGAGCTCTGATATGGCGACCCATGCGTCTGAACCGTACTTATTGGACCGGAACCACCACCCATTGCCCAGCTGCAGGAACATATGACCGCCCTTGATGGCGAACGGCATATTCGGGACCCGGAAGAGCATCCATGCCTCACGGACGCCAAGGCGGCTTGCCTTCCCTGTGGACACGGCGCCTGTTGTCGTGTTCGTGGCGCCGGTTGCGACGGTGGTTGTTCCCTGCACGGTCTCAAACCTTCCCAGGGTATCCCAGTCGTTTTCAATGGTGATCTTACCTTTTACATCGCCGGCCTTGACATTCACATCAAGTCTGACACGCTCCTGGGTGTCCACCTGGCCATCACCCGCATTTTTGTTCAAATCCAGATCGCGGAAATTACGGCTCCGAATGTCCACGCTGCCGCCGACGGTCACGTCCACAGCGTGCGAAATGGAACGCGCGCCGACCCGCGGCTCAAGACCACTACCGTCCCCGCCAACGTTCACATCCACGGCGAAAGCCATTGAACTCACGCAAACCATTGCAACGACTGCCAACATTGTGACTATTTTCTTCATCATTTATCCTCCCAGAAAAATTGATTTTGCTCCGGTCTGCACCGGAACAGTTTATAGTAACCTCTTAGAATCTCTCCAAGCAGCATACGACGATTTGATGCAATAATAATTTTTAGTGATCAATCCCTCCCTTCGTCATGAATTAGAAAGATGGATTTGACAACCGCGGTGATGATTCATTTCTGCAAAGTGATCTGATTTGATATGAATGTTGCGAATGTAATGGTACTTTAGGCTGAAGAGTCCCGTCTGTCTTCCGCTGGAACGATAAATATCCCGCGCATCCGAAAACAGGGGGCAACGATGATATGGAAATATGACAGTACTTATCATAAATTATTTGAAATATAGCAAAGTCATATAGTCAAGTCAAGAGATTTCTGCCTTTGGCGCGAAAACACAACACCGGTGAGGAGCATTCAATCTTCCGCCATCAGCACGGACGCGCCGCAGCGTTGAGATGCAGTTTATGCAAGACAGGTCGCATTCCGGCAAGAGAACAGGGTATGCTGAGGTGCTTTCATATGATTATCAGGTCATCGATCAGCATAGCCCGTATGCATTTTCCCGCCGCACAACGAATTCCGTCCTCCTGTGAACACAACCCTTTTGCAACACGTTTCGCTCTTCTCAATACCGGAAGAATTCATCTTCGTGCCCCTGCAACTGCCGCCTCGGGAACAGCGCGAGCGACCGTGACACTGATCCGATACGGGAGAGACGAAGTGTTGACACCCTGCCAAGCTTTGTGGTATTTTTAGCACATGGCAATCGACAAAAATACGATCATACGAGAGGCCCAGAAGTACGTTGCCAGGAACCAGTTTGACAAGGCGATTGCCGAATGGAAAAAGCTTCTCAAGGAAACGCCGAACGATCCAAATATTTACAATACCATCGGCGACCTGTGCCTTAAGAAGGACTCCAAGGCCAGCGCGGTAGAAGCATATCACAAGGCAGCCGATCTTCTGGCCGCTGACGGGTTCACCTCCAAGGCCATCGCCCTCTATAAAAAAATACTCAATATCGATATCAATCAGATCGAAGTGCACCTCGCTCTCGGCGACATGAACGTCGAGAAGGGTCTCACCGGCAATGCCCTCGAGAATTACAAGTTCGTCGCCGACCACTATACCCGCAATAAAGAAACAGCCAAGGCCCTCACCATCTACCAGAAAATGGCGGACCTGAACGACTCCAATGTCGCGTTCCGGGTCAAGCTCGGAGATATGTACGCGAAAGAGGGGATGAAACAGGAAGCTGCCAGGGCATACCTCGCTGCCGCTGACGTGCACCTGTCCAAGAATGAGTTTAAAGATGCCCGGCACCTGTTCGAGAAGGTCCTCGCGCTGGATCCGAACAACAAAGAGGTTTATCACAAGGCCGGCATCGTTTACTTCAAAGAAGAAAAATTCGTTGAAGCCTGCAAGGCTTTAAAACCCGCCTTTGAGAGCGATCCATCCAATAAGGAGCTTATCGAGATTTATCTCGAGGCCCTGGACAAGGCGGGCAAGGATGTCGAGGCTGAACAGGTCCTCCGAAAGCTCCTCGCCGAAAACCCGGACAATGCCGATCTTCGGGAAAAACTGTACAACCTGTATCTTGCGAAGAAAGACTTTGAAAAAGCCATTGTCGAGGCCGCGACGCTTGCCGACGAAAAGATCGAGAGCGGGAATGCCGGAGAAGCTGAGGAGATCTACAAGACCTTTGTGGCCGGCAGTCCGTACTTCCCCCCCATCCGGCAAAAACTTGCTGAGTTCTATATTTCCGTCAACAGGCCGCTGGATGCGGCGGCGGAACTCATGCAGGCCGCCGAGTTGTTCGAAGCGGAAGGAGACCTTCAGAGCGCCAGAGCCGTTCTTACCCAGGCGATCACGATCGCTCCTGACCTGTCCGAGGTTGGAGAGCGACTGAAACGGCTTCCGACTGACATCACGGCTGCACCTCCTCCGGAACCGGCGTTCACGACTGCAGAAGAACCGGTAACAGCCGCTCCCTCCCCTATTGTCCACGAACTCGAACCGTCTCCAGTCATTGAGATGCCGCCCCCGCCCCCCACCCCTGCCTCTCCGATCGCAGAAGCGCCTGTTTTGGTGGAAGAAGATCCAGCGATCACCGAAGCGTTCACTGAATGCGATGTGCTCATCAAATACGGTCTTGCCGACAAGGCGGTTGAACAGCTCGAGGCACTCTGCGTTAACTTCCCTGAAAATCCGCGGATACGTATCAAGCTCCGAGACCTCTACCAGGAGCAGGGGAACATTGATAAAGCCGTGCGGCATGCTCTCCTTGCCGCAGCGCTCTATACAAAATACGGCAGGGACGATCAGGCAGCAGCAGAGCTGCAGAAGACTTTCGAGATGGCGCCCGATCATCCGGCGGTCCTCTCCGCGCTCGGAAGGGTTCCCGTTGCACCGGAAGAAGTCCATCCGCCGGAGATCATACCGGACCATATCGAAACGCCTCTTGCTGAGACCGAAATATCTCCTCCCGCTCCTGAAGAAATCCCCGCGGAGGCCATTATTCTCCAGGAACCGGCCCCGGCACGTGAACTCACGTTTGAGGAACTCGAAAAAGCCCCCGTTTTACCGCAGCCGGAAGAGCCCATGGGCAAGGCGCCCGAAGAGGTCCTTCCGTCGGAGATCATGCCGGAGCATCTTGAAGCTCCTCTCACTGAACTCGAGATATCTCCGCCTCCACCTGAAGAAATCTCTTGGGAGACCATGCCTCCCCAGGAACCGATCCAGACTGGTGAAATCGAGTTTGAGGGGCTTGATTCCGAAATGCCTCCTCTGGAAGAGGCAACTCCCTTTGAAACTGCCCCGGTCAGCGAACCGGCTGAACGTGAACGGCAGCCTGTCGATGAAGAGCCTCCTTTTGGTGAAGTACCTTCTTTTGAAGAACCGACAACAGAGGAACGTCTGCCCGCTGAAGAAGAGTTTGCAGGCGAGAAGGAACAGCCTGTATTTGAACCTGCGGAAAAAGCGGTCGTTCACGAACAACCCGCTGAGATTGATATCGGCGAGCTATGGGCAGAGGCCGAATTCTACTTTCAGCAGGGCTTGTTCGACGAGGCAAAGAAGCACTACACGCAGATCATCGCCTTGACCCCGGGCAACCCGCGGGCGATCGACCGGCTTGCCGAAATCTCTCGTGAAGAGAATGAAACGCGGGAATTTTCCAAGCTCACCGATGCGGTAGAAGGGCTGGAAGGCTATCTCCCGCCGGAGGCAACCGAGGGAGTGCTTGCAGCAAGCGCCTCTGATGATGAGGCTGTCCGTTCTCTGATGCAGGAGATCCAGGAGCTCAAGCAGCAGCCGGCGCCCCCGCCGTTGAAAGGGGAAAAAATCGTTGCCCCGCCTCCGGAGATTTCGGCCAGCGCAGACGACAGACCTCTCGAGCCTGAACAAAAGGCCGCTGAGGAAGACTTCTTTGATCTGGGCGCGGAGCTCCAGCGGGAATCAGCCTCCGCTCAGCAAGGGAAAGCGGCCGCCGAGGAGTTCTTTGATCTTGCCTCGGAACTCAGGGACGAACTGGGCGACGTTCCGGTCCCCGCGCAACCTGCCGTACCCGCAGAGGAACAAAGCCTCGACGATATCTTTGAAGAATTCAAGCGGGGAGTTGAGGAGCAATCGGTAAAAGAGGACGCGGATACTCATTATAATCTCGGTGTGGCCTATAAAGAAATGGGCCTCCTTGATGATGCCATCGGGGAGTTCATGATGACGTCTGAGGATGAGCCCAAACTCGTCCAGAGCCGGTATATGCTCGGTCTGTGTTATATGGAAAAGGGAGAGTATCAGAACGCCATTGACGAGATGCTGAACGCTTTGGATTACGCGACGTCACTGGGGTTCGATGCCGATGACAGTATCAAGATGCACTACGATCTCGGTCTTGCCTATCAGTGCGCAGGGAATATCAGCAGCGCCGCAGATGAGTTCCAAAAGGTCGTCGATCAGGATCCGGGGTACCGTGATACTACCGCGAAACTGAAAGAGCTCCAAAAGGGAGACTATATATCGCTCGAACAGCTCAGGGATGATATCGAGAAGGAAATATCCTCAAAATTCCTCGAAGAAGGTGAGCGGATCGAACGTGAAGAAAAGACAAAGAAAAATGAGCGCGTAGGAAAATAGAATGCCCATATTTTAAGCTGCTGATCGTTTAATGTGCATCCCCTCCACGATTACCCAAACATAACAACTTGAAATATAATATGTTACGCTTTAGCATCAAAATTGCTTATTAAATAGACATTCGGGGGGGGGTCATTTCTCATGAAAAAAATTGAGGCCGTAATCAAACCGTTCAAACTTGACGAGGTCAAAGATGCGCTCAATGCGATCGGTGTTCAGGGCATCACCGTGACCGAGGTCAAGGGATTCGGCAGGCAAAAAGGCCATACTGAACTCTATCGCGGAGCAGAGTACGTCGTCGACTTCCTGCCCAAGGTGAAGATCGAGATCATCGCTGCCGATGGTCTTGTTCCAAAGATCATCGAGACCATAGAAACCTCGGCAAAGACAGGCCGGATCGGCGACGGCAAGATCTTTGTCACACCCGTGGAGGAAATTATCCGCATCCGCACCGGTGAGCGCGGGGAACAGGCCATATAATAAATCTGAATGACGAGGGATGATGGACGAAGGACGAGGTAAAAAAACGATATCGAATTCGTCCGTCGTCCAAGCGAAGCAATCGTCCGTCGTCCATCGGATTAAAATACCAAGGAGGAACCAATGAAACCCAAAGATGTAGTGATGATGGCAAAAGAGAACAAAGCAATGATGGTCGACTTCAAATTCATGGACTTCCCGGGGTTGTGGCAGCACTTTTCCGTGCCCGTGGACGAACTGACCGAGGGCATCTTCGACGAAGGCCTCGGGTTCGACGGGTCAAGCATCCGCGGCTGGCAGTCCATTCATACGAGCGATATGCTGGTCGTTCCTGATCCGGAGACCGCGGTGATGGATCCCTTCACCAAATATGCGACGCTCTCCCTTATCTGCAACATCGTTGACCCGATCACCAAAGAGCGCTACTCCCGCGACCCGCGCTACATCGCGCAGAAAGCGGAAGCCTACCTCAAGTCCACGGGCATCGGCGACACCTGCTTCATGGGTCCTGAGCCGGAATTCTTTATTTTCGACGATGTCCGCTTTGACCAGAACTCCCACGAAGGCTATTACCACATCGACAGCGTGGAAGGCATCTGGAACAGCGGCCGCGTGGAAAGCCCGAACCTCGGCTACAAACCGCGCCACAAGGAAGGCTACTTCCCGGTGCCGCCGATCGACAGCCAGGAGGACATCCGCTCCGAAATGGTGGCGGAGATGCAGAAGGTCGGCATCTATGTCGAGCGTCAGCACCATGAAGTGGCGACCGCGGGACAGGCCGAAATCGACATCCGGTTCAGCAACCTTGTCAAGTGCGCCGACCAGGTGATGATGTTCAAGTACATCATCAAGAACGTGGCCAAGCGGAACGGCAAGACCGTGACCTTCATGCCGAAGCCGCTGTTCGGCGATAATGGATCGGGCATGCACACGCACCAATCCATCTGGAAAGGCGGCAAGCCCCTGTTCCATGGCGACAAATATGCCGGCATGTCCCAGATGGCGCTCCACTACATCGGCGGCATCCTGAAGCACGCCAAGGTGATCGCGGCATTCACCAATCCGACAATGAATTCCTACAAGCGTCTGACGCCGGGCTTCGAGGCGCCGGTGAACCTGGCCTACTCGAGCCGGAATCGCTCGGCCTCGGTCCGCATCCCGATGTACAGTGCGAATCCCAAGACAAAGAGGATTGAGGTCCGCTTCCCCGACCCGTCCTGCAACCCCTACATGGCCTTCGCCGCCATGTTGATGGCGGGCCTCGACGGTATTGAGAACAAGATCGATCCGGGCCAGCCGCTGGACAAGGACATCTACGATATGGCGCCCGAAGAACTGGCAAGTGTGCCGTCCATGCCCGGATCGCTCGAAGAGGCGCTGGACAACCTCGAGGCAGACCACGACTTCCTGCTGAAAGGTGACGTGTTCACCAAGGACGCCATCGAGATGCATATCCACTACAAGAGGACCAAGGAAGTGGACGCCCTCCGCCTGCGGCCCCATCCGTATGAGTTCTTCCTGTACTACGACATTTAAGCAACGCACCCATAACCAGGTGAGCGTACGACCGGGACCCCGCGCAGGGGTCCCGGTTTTTTTATGTTCGCTCGAAGTAGCACGCTGTCCTCAACATGCCTGCAATCAGATGTCCGACCTGTCCTCGTGGTAAAACAAAGCGCTCAATTATCTTGCCATTTACTTATTGATATAGTATTCTTTCCCCCATAGTGAAGGCCACCTGAAGGTAAATGAGGATGCACGATGCCGATAAATTCGGAAAAGCCGCATTTATGGAAAGCCGACGTCGCCGAGTCAATCGATTTTTATAATGACTGGTTCCTCCGCTTCGCACCCGGCACCTACCGCAAGCAGCGCGTAATCCGCACAAAAGAAGTTCTCACCGCATTTGAAAAGACCGGCAACCTGCTACAAATCACGCCTGAGGTCCTGAGAGAAAGTCCTGGAATCCTGCCCATCCTCCGCATGGTAACTGCGCCGCCGCTGGCCCGGGACCGGCTCATCGGACTCGCTCACCTCAATAAGGCAATGATCGGTGCGATGGAAGGAAGCGAAGACAAGCCGCCGCGACTGCCTGTTCGCATGGAAAAAGCCGCACTCGCAGAGGGTTTGCTGCGCATTTGTGAGATCGTGGCGGAGCTTGCCGACCGCGACCTGCTTCCCTGGATCGTTACGGGAGAAGACCCGTCGGAGACTGTCAAGGACAGAGCGGCCACCGTCATAGCGGACCGTCTCTGCGGCGCAACAACGGACCCCATCATCAGGAACGCCCAGGAAAAACGGCAGCTTGCCGCGCTCAAGCGATGGCTTGAACGCAATGGCTATGAACAAATTGAAACCGAGGATGCCCGGAACCTCGATAAGATGCCCCCCGGCACGTTTACCTTTCGTCTCAACCTGCCCGTCGGAAAGAAAAAGACCTCTGTCAATATACCCATCGATTGTGTTGTAAAGCCTCTCCACGCCGGCGAGCGGGATCTTCCCGTTTTGATCGAGGCGAAGTCAGCGGGAGACGCGACGAATACCAACAAGAGGCGAAAAGAAGAAGCTCAGAAGTTCACGCAGCTCAAAGAGCGCTATGGAAAGAACGTCGAGTTTATTCTGCTCTTGTGCGGTTACTTCGAACCCGGCTATCTCGGATACGAGGCGTCAGAGGGGATTGACTGGGTTTGGGAGCACCGGCTGGATGATTTGAGGGCGCTTCTGATCAAGGGTAAAAAAAAAGCCCACGGGATCGAAGAAACAGCAGAGGCGTATGACCCAGCGAAGCCGAGCGTAACAGAACAGGAACGGTTCAAACTTCAATTAAACGTTGACGGAACGAAATCCCAGGAAGAAAGAAATATTCACGGCCAGTTTTCAACACCTTATGTCCTTGCTCGTCAAATAGTAGCTCGATCGATCGCGGAATTGCCCCCATCAACACCCATTTTGTTTCTTGAACCTGCTCTAGGATCAGGAGTGTTCTATTCCGCCTTGATGCAGGAGGCCGGGGACCATGCTATTCTGGAAGCCGTGGGCGTGGAGCAGGATGAGGCATATGCAAAAATAGCGTCGAAGCTTTTCAGAGACAAAGATTTCAAAGTCCTCGTTCAGGACTTCTTCGCATTCGCGCGCGCGGCTGAGAACCACTCCCGCTTCAATCTGCTCTGCACAAACCCGCCCTATGTCAGGCATCATCACATCGAATCATCACTGAAACAGGAGTTGCAAATTCTTGTGCGCGATAGCCTCGGCTTGAAGATCAGCGGCCTCTCGGGGTTATACATGTATTTCGTATTGCTGGCTGATGCTCTTCTCGCGCCTGGCGGCGTTGCGTCCTGGCTCATTCCTTCCGAATTCCTCTATGTAAATTATGGCCAGCCGCTACGGGACTACCTGAGCAAGCAGGTAACTCTTTTAAGCATCCATCAATTCGATCCAGCTACAGTCCAGTTCGACGACGCGCTCGTCTCGTCCTGCGTCGTTACGTATAAGAAGACTCGTCCGACTGAAAAAGCATCGTTTACCTTCACCTTCGGCGGCAGCATTGTCCACCCCTCAGAAACGAGGACTGTAGATCTTTTCAACCGGGACAGTGCGCAAAAGTGGAGTTTGCTTCATTTTGATCAGGAAGAGGTATTGCATGGGGAAAGGGATGTTCTGGCCGATTTCTTCGACATACGGCGAGGCGTAGCAACTGGTGCGAATGAATTTTTCATCATCGGCACTGAAGTCATAAAGGAATATTCGATACCGCGCAAATTTCTGAAACCGATTCTTCCCAGTCCGCGTTATTTGACTCGGGACGCAATCGAAGCGAATCCCGACGGCACGCCGAAGATTGAAAACTTGAAATACCTCCTTGACTGCAATCTTCCGCCTGATGTCGTAAAAGAGCGGCATCCCGGTCTCTGGCAGTACTTTCAAACAGGCAAGAAACAAGGGTTGCATGAGCGGTATCTCTGCGCAAGCAAAGAGGTCTGGTATTTCCAGGAAAAACGTGCCCCGTCACTCTATATGGCAACGTACATGGGCCGATCAAACGGCAACGGGCAGGCTCCAATCCGATTTTACCTGAATTACTCCCAGGCAATCGCCACGAATGTTTTCTTACATCTCTATCCGAAGCTGGCGCTGATGAACCTGCTCAATGATCAGCCGGAACGAATGAAAGAACTTCTCGATTTGATGAACGCTATACCGTTGCAGGAATTCATGCGCGTCGGCCGTGCGTATGGCGGGGGGCTGCATAAGGTTGAGCCGGGGGAGCTGAAGAATCTGGCGTTTAGCCAGTTGCCGCAGTGGATAAAGGGCGTTGTTGAGAAACAGATGGTGCTGATATGACGACGGATAGGGTCCGCATGATGATAAAAATGCCATGACGAATGCGGAAACAGTCACTTTTTTTGCTGAAAATTATAAGTTGATTTTTAGCAATTTAAATAATCATGACAAAAAAATATTTATAGGTAACAAAAATAACAGAACTTGCCGTTTTTGTGGTGGCCAAAAACCAGAGGTCACATTTAGAAATAATGCTCACGCAATACCCGAGTTTCTGGGAAATAAGCGGGTACTTCTATTGGAAGAATGTGATGCATGTAACGGATATTTTTCCGAAGGGATAGAAGATAATCTCGATAAATTCACCAGGCCAATTCGCACTATAGGCTTGATCAAAGGGAAAAAGAAAGTGCCGGGTTATAAAACAAATGATAATAAATCGAAACTCGCCGTCAATGCACAGCACGGGATAAGCATAATAGAAAAGACAGGCAGTAATAAGCATATAATGTCTATCGACGAAGACAGTCGGCGGCTCGTTATTACGTTTAAATTGGAACCTTACATTCCATCCGCTGTGTATAAATGTTTAGCCAAGATTGCTTTATCTGTCATGCCGAACGAAGAGTTGTTCTTTTTCCGAAAAGCCATTAGCTGGGTTAGAAGTGAAAATCACGCAAAAATCATTTCCCCTCAGGTCGTTATTATTACTTTTGCTCCAGGTCGTTATACAAAGCCCGCATTAATTGTGCTCCGTCGAAAGCATAATAATGCAAATGTCCCTTATTGTATCTTGGTTATCGGTTTCGGTAATTTTGTTTTTCAGTTAATCGTTCCCTCGGATAAAGACGGAATCTCAGGGCAAACTATCAAGCTCAAAATGCCTCGATTTCCAAATCCACTTGAAACGGAGGAGGGATCCAATAAAAGACAGTATGGCAGGGTTGATCTATCTAGTCATGAAGTGGTTACCGGAAGCATAATTCCAATCCAGTTCGAGTATGAACATTTGGAACGAACTATTATGTGAATATCGACATGCGAATTATGAGCATTAGATGCTGATATGCAAGGAAGGTGACGTTGTTGCACCCGTTGCGCTACGCAATACGAGGCTGAAACGATGAGTATCACGATATTCGCATCTGGGAAAATTGCATGTATTGGTGACATCCCGCGTTTGATCGCCGACTTGAAACGAGTCGCTGGGGAACATAATTGGGGATATCACGTCATAGACGATGACTTTGATACGTATCCGAACGCCGTATTGACTCCACGCAGCGGAGACGATTCGGCCGCGGTCATCGAGGGGTCGTTAGGTCTGAAGGGTATCGTTATGAATGTTGGCCTGGGAGCGGAGCCGCTGGCGATTCTCTTTGATCGTTCCGGGGTGTTGACGGACATGCTACAGCAGGTCTCCTGGATTCACAACAATGGGCAAGGCGAGCGCTTTACTATGTGTAAGACGCAGTTCGCGGGCATCAAGTCCCATATCCGCGTCATCGAACTTCTGGACGGTCTTAAACAGAGCTATATTCCCGGCCTCATTGTGAACGACGAAGGGGACTATTGGGAAAGCCGTGACCGGAGAATCTTAGCCGAAAAACGCATCTTCCTTGGGCAGTGCCTGCGCCACGCCGAGAAGGTGATCTCCGGCATTGAGATTTGCGGCGATGATGTACAGGACACAGAAACTATTGCGTCCCACATTGAGGACGCGTTGTTGAAAGCGGATGAGGAAGACTCTTCGCAACATTAAAACAATCCGCAAGTTATTTTAATGCAAACCATTCATTGTACACAAAAGCTGCGGAAAGAACTCAGTGAGCAACACGCGACTTTCGCGCCATCCGAGACTCAACACGGACTTCTTGGACCATGGCATACAAACCTGATCAGGATCGAGAGTTGGAAGTGCGTCCTATTCATGGTTTTTATCAATTGACCCCTCCTCCCCCGTTGGTATAGAATGACCGTACTATGGTTCAGTTGCGGTTTCACGCAAAATTTCTGATGCTCGTCCTCGGAAGCCTTCTCATCCTTTTATGTGTCTGCTTCACCTGCGTCGCTGACAGCCTCATTATCGAGCACGGCCGCAGGGACTCCCGTGAGATTGCCATTACCTTCGATGCCTGCCCCACGACCTTGCATGATGAGTATGACGAAAAGGTCATCGAGGTCCTTCTTGGGAAACAGGTTCCTGCTACACTCTTTCTGAGCGGACGGTGGGTGGAGAAGAACCCGGAAAAGGCAAAGTACCTCGCGGCCCAGTCGCAGTTCGAGCTCGCATCCCACGGTTACTATCATCCCCATTTGCTTGAAAAGGACGATGCGCGGATATTGCGGGAACTGAAGCGGACGCAGGCGATCATCAATAAGACGACCGGCAGGTCACCGCGCTATTTTCGGCCGCCGTACGGCGAGGTTGATGGGCGGATCGCCACTATCGCAAAGACAGCCGGACTCACGACCATCCAGTATGATATCGCATCTGGAGACCCGGATGCGGGTCTCTCGCCGCAGAGAATCGTCCGCGGCATCCTGCGTGACGCCAAAGGCGGGAGCATCATCGTGTTCCATATGAACCGGAAAGGAGTTCACACCGCGGAGGTCCTGCCGGACATTATTGATGGATTACGAAAGCAGGGATTTACGCTCGTGACCGTGGGAGAACTGCTGAAAAAGTGAAAGGGAAAATTGGGACAATCTGGAACCTTGATTTACCACAAAGACACGAAGTCACGAAGAAAGGCTTGAGCGGTTTTGGTGTTTGTTGCACTCGCATAGTTTCAGGAAGTTCTTAGTGTCTTTGTGCCTTCGTGGTAATATTCTATTTTCGTTTGTTTAATTCTCTCTCTAAAAACCCCTCGCATTTCCCGCCCGTTCGGTTATAATATCCCCCATGCAGATACGAGAGATGCTCAAGATCAACCCCCTTGTGCTCGCGCCCATGGCCGGCATTTCGGACTTTCCGTTCCGCAGGATCTGCAAGGAGCTCGGCGCGGGACTCGTTTTCTCAGAGATGGTGAGCGTCGAAGCGCTGATCCGGGAGCACAAGCGCACCCACGGCATGCTCCGCACCGATCCGGCCGAGCGCCCTGTCGTGTTCCAGATCTTCGGATCCAAACCCGCGTCCATGGCTGAGGCAGCGCACATCGTATCGCAGGGGGAGGTCGATTTTATCGACATCAACATGGGTTGCCCGGTGCCGAAGATCCTGAAGTCCGGCGCCGGCGCAGCGCTTTTGCGCGATCTCGGACTTGCCAAAGAGATCATGGCGGCCGTCGTGGGAGCGTCAAAAGTTCCGGTCCTGGTCAAGATGCGGCTCGGCTGGGATGCAAAGAACATCGTGGCAGTGGACGTGGCGCAGGCCGCCGAATCAGCGGGCGTCGCCGCCGTGACCGTGCATGCGAGGACCAAAGCGCAGGGCTTCTCGGGCCATGCTGACTGGGACATGATCAAAGTCGTAAAGAAGTCCGTCGGCATACCGGTCATCGGGAACGGCGATGTGCGCTCCGGGCAGGACGCGAAGAGGATGATGGACGAGACAGGATGCGATGGGGTCATGATCGCACGGGCGATCCAGGGATATCCGTGGATCTTCCGCGAAGCACGGCAGTATCTCGAAACCGGCCTCGCGCCTGCCTGCCCTTCCCTTGAAGAGCGTCACGCGACCATGCTCCGCCATCTGAACGATATGGTCAAACTGCTCGGCGAAAATGTCGGCGTGCGCGAAATGCGCAAACATCTCTGCTGGTACACGAAAGGCCTGCATGGCGCCGCGGAGTTCAGAACAACGATCAATCATCTGGCGACCGTTCAGGAGGTAAGGCGGGAGATCGGGGAATACTTCGAATGCCTGCAGCAGGGCGTCACGGCAGTTCACCAGGCATCTTGTTCGTAAAAACAACTTCGTCTAATCAAGACGATCCGAAGGGTGTACTTATGTCAGTGAAGGACTCACGACCAGAGAACGACGAACAGGAGCGGATCATCGCCGAAGTGCGGCACAATCGTGAACTCCGGGAGAAGACCTATCGGGACCAGGCGCTCAAGCTGTACCCTTCGATCTGCGCGCGGTGCGGACGTGAATTCGCGGGGAAAAAACTCCGCGAACTCACGGTCCATCATAAGGACCATGATCACGACAACAATCCGCCTGACGGCAGCAACTGGGAGCTGCTCTGTCTTTACTGCCACGATATTGAGCACCAGGAGTATCTGGATGAAGAATCGTTCGGCGAGACGAAGCCGGGCGGCAATAAAGAGGCGTCCGCCACGCACAAACCCTTCGCTGCCCTCGAAGCGTTACTGAAGAACAAGAAGAAGTAAACCCCGTTAGAGAGCTCCGTTCTCTAGCGATGACAGGAGTCGGCGGCATTCTCTAACGGGGTAAAACCATGATCGTTATTCGCAGATTGCAGGGGCCTGACCCATGGTTCACTTGCCCGCTTTCGATTCGAGGGCATAGTTGAAGAGGTCCCGGCACATGTGGAGCCTTTTTAAATAGATCTTTTTCTGCGTTTCATCAAGTTTTTCGATGCGCGGCCTCAACGCATCGCACCGGCTGACAAGATCCTTCAATTCCTCGGGCGTACCTAACATGGCGTCCTGGGTCTGAGAACAGATTTCCTCGAACTCCTTCTTCCAGTCATCCTGTGCAACGGCGGCCGCCGGAGAGGCAAGCAGGAAATCGGAAAAGACCGCTATGCCGGAGAGCACCGATAGTGCGATGACCAGCGTGATCACAAGACTGCCTTGTTTGTTCTTCATACGATCTCCCCGGTTTTGTTGATAAATCGGCTCGCAGGCTTGCACGCTTTCACGCTGACAGAAAAAAATAGATTTTCGTGTTCGGAGCCTGCCCTCCCCGATAGAGATGCCGCGCAAGCATGTCGAGTCTTTTTATCCTTCAACCTGCTTGGTATGGCATCGCTGGCAGTCAAGCGTTGGAAACGCCACTTTGCCGTGGCACACGCCGCAGTATTTCCCCTCAAATATCTCCATCATGGAGTATTTCATGTCCCCCTTTTTCACGCTGATGAATATCTCGGGATGGCACAGTTCGCATCCGTTCCAAACCGCGTGTTTTTTGTGGGAAAAAATGATGGTGGGCATCCCTTCTATCTTCGCCTCGATGGGCATATCCTTGATGGGCTTGTCTTTTTTCATGGCAAAGGCCTGTCGCTTGATGGACACGCCTTCGAGGAAATCCAGGGGCTTGACGAGCCCCATTTCTTCGGCCAGTTCCCAGTTTATGCCGTTCCCGAACCGTTCTTTCGGCAGCTTGCCGGTGAATTCAGCGAACTCGTATTCCCGTTTCACATTCGTCCCCAACGAATGGCACCGATCGCATCGTTTCTCGTTTTCAGCAACCGGCTTTTTCGAACACGCCTCAAACATCTTTGCGATCCCGGGGAAAGACCGCTTTCCGTTATGGCATGCCCCGCAGTAATAACCGCTCATGTTGTCGGCAGCCTTGATATCGGTACCGCCCGCTTTCATGGCAAATCCAATGTCCACATGACAAAGCCTGCAGGTGAACTTTGCCCGATGAAGCCAGTGGTTAAACACCACGGGGGCCAGGCCTGCTTTCTCGGAGTGATTATTCAGCAACACCATGCCGTAAATATTGGCCGGGGTTCGCTTTTTCTTCGTTCCTGTCTGCGCCAGGGTAATTCCGGAACACACTATGATACACAGGATTATCAGAACCGCTTTTTTCATGGGTCATTCCTCCTAGTTCTTCAGAGTCGCGATGATGATGAGGACAATTGAATATCGTGTCAGATGCAATGGTGACTGCCAACTGGTGAATATCGGTTTGGGATATGATCTTACTGTCCGGTATGTTTTACAGTTTATCAAATGCGAGAAGAAAGGTCAATCAACAGTTCGAATAGTGTTTAACACTACGATTATAATGTCTTCTAAAATCATGATTTTAATGCGGAAGGCCTTAGTACACAAACTCAATATCCGCAGGCGTTGATGACGCGGTCTTACGTCAATTCGAGCTCGCCCCGGGTAACAACGCGCAACAAGAATAGGCTCAAGAATGGAAGTGCGGCAAAACAGGGTCCCGGGAAAGCGATGCGGATGTTTTCGTGCGCTACCCCTTCAGCGCCTCCAGCTCATTCCAGCGCTTGTATACTTCAGCCAGTTCTTTTTCAACCGCTTCAAGCCGTGCCTTTGTGTCAGCCACCTTGTTGCCGCTCCCGCGATAAAAGGCCGGGGCAGCCATGGTCGTGATGATCTGCTGCTGTTCGGCATCGAGCTTTTCAATACGCTGCGGTAATGTCTCAAGCTCTTTTTGTTCTTTAAAGCTCAGCTTGCGCGGCTTCGCTTTTTTAATATCGGGCACAACATTTTTTTCCCCTGTCCTGACCGGTGCCGCGGGCACTTCACGTTTCCACTGCCTCTGACGGAGCCAGTCGTCATATCCGCCGACGTATTCATTCACCCTGCCGTCGCCCTCGAACACGAGTGTGCTGGTGACAACATCGTTGATGAACGCGCGGTCGTGGCTCACGAGCAGCACCGTGCCGGGATAGTCCATGAGCAGCTCTTCAAGCAGGTCGAGGGTCTCAATGTCGAGATCGTTCGTGGGCTCATCGAGCACCAGGACGTTCGAGGGCCGGGTAAAGAGCTTCGCGAGCAGGAGACGGTTGCGCTCGCCGCCGGACAGTACCTTCACCGGGCTGCGCGCGCGGGCGGGCGCGAACAGAAAATCCTGCAAATAGCCGATGACATGCCGCCGGTTGCCGTTGATGGTCACGTGGTCGCTGCCGTTCGCGACGTTGTCCTGAACGGTCTTCTCATCATCGAGTTGTTCGCGGTGCTGGTCGAGGTATGCCACTTCAATATTCGTGCCGTGTTTCACCCTGCCTGCGCGGGGGGTCAGTTCCCCCAGCAGGATCTTGAGCAGCGTGGTTTTGCCCGAGCCGTTCGGCCCGATAATGCCGATCTTGTCCCCACGGATGATGGTCGTGGACAGGTCGCGGATGACAACAGTGCCGTTGTAGCTGTGGGTGACCCCTGTCGCCTCGATCACCAGCTTGCCCGTGCGCTCCGCATCCTGCATCTGCATGCGCGCCGCGCCGATCACCTCACGCCGCTCGCTCCTGGTCCTGCGCAGCTCCTTGAGCGCACGCACGCGGCCTTCGTTCCTTGTCCTGCGCGCCTTGACGCCCTGGCGGATCCATACCTCTTCAGCCGCAAGCTTTTTATCGAACTTCGCGTTCTCCACAACCTCGGAATCGAGCGCTGCCTGTTTCAGTTCAAGATAGGCCTGGTAATTGCCTGGCCAGCTCGTGAGCCTGCCGCGGTCAAGATCAACGATGCGCGTTGCAAGCTTCTGGAGCAGCATGCGGTCGTGGGTCACGAAAAGCAGGGTCCCGCCGAAGGTCAGCAGAAATTCTTCGAGCCAGGCAATGGCATCGATGTCCAGGTGGTTCGTGGGCTCGTCCAGCAGCAGCAGGTCCGGCGCGCCTGCCAGCGCCCTGGCCAGCAGAACACGCCGTTTGAGCCCGCCCGAGAGTTCCGAGAACTCAGCGTCTTCGGGCAGCTTGAGCCGGGTCAGGATCTCATCAACGCGCTGCTGCATCTGCCAGCCGCCGGCTGACTCGAACTTGTGCTGCACATCCTCGAGCTCCGCCATCAGCTTCTCGCTGTGGTCGTGGGCCAGTCTGGCGCTCACATGATGATATGCCGCAAGCAGCTTCCCCTGCTCGCCGAACGCGCTCGAGACAACATCGAACACGCTGCCGAAGAGCGCCTGCGGAACCTCCTGCGTCAAGAGCGTGATCTTCACCCCTTGCTGAAAAACGATCTTGCCGCCGTCGGGTTGGATCTCGCCCGTAATAAGCTTCATGACCGTGGACTTGCCCGTACCGTTCCGTCCGACCAGACAGACCCGCTCCCCGCAGTCGATCGAGAGATCGACGCCTTCGAGCAGCAATGGACCGCCGAAACTGACCTTGACGTCCTGTAAACTTACCAATGCCATTCCATACCCCGTTCTTTATCACCGTGTTGCGCCCGCACAATGTACTCCGTGAATTGTTGAATTGCAACCGAAATCATGGCGAAATTTGAATCATCTCGCGTCCAGCCGCTGTCTTTCCGCGCTTGACCATGCACATTCCAAATATTTATTGACAAAACAATATTTTCATATAGAATTGATTATAATGCGTTAAATCGTTATATTTATTCTTTCCTGAGGGAGGTTGCCATACTATGGAGACACTCTTTTTGGCTCTCAGCATTTCATCGATCGGGGTTATGCTCTATGCCCTGTATAAGGCGTTCATCCTCAGACATAGAGTACCGGGCGGCAAGGTCAGGTCGACGTGGAATATCTTGTCGGGTCTTATCGTGATGTTCACGGCCGGGTATCTTTCCACACCCTTCTTTCGCCTGCTCCCTCCGGAATTCAAAGACGTGCTCGTGGGCGTGATTTTTCTTTTTGGCGCGATCTTTGTCCTTATCGTGATCAAGTTGTTCTTTAAAATAATTGAGGACATCGGTCTATGAGTCCCGTGTCAAAAGAAATAGCAGATCACCTGAAGAGCGAGATCCGCGCGGTTATCGGCCAGAGCGCGAGCGAGCTGTTTCTCCGCCGGGTCGACACGATCCTTGACGAATGCTCTGCGGGTAAACTAACCGTTGCCCAAACGTGCGAGAAGGTCCAGAAATTAGTGTCCCTCTTCATCGACGAGGGCAAGGCTCGTGAGATCCACGCGCGTTGCGCCCCGATCATCACCAAGGAATCCGCGGCAGGAAATTAAGCGGTTCCTGCTGCTGCAAAGCCGTCATCCCGCCTGCAATGCTCTATTGAAAAATTTACTGGACCTTCGCTGCAGACTTCCGGGCCACATATACCACGTGCCGCAACCCTCCCCTTCCCGGCCGCTTTCGATCCACACTAAATCCCGCGGCAACCAGGCGCTTCTCGAATAACGCATCAGGCTTCTCTCCCCAGACAGCGAAAATCCCGCCCGTGGACAGGGCAGCAGCTGTCGTCTTCAGAGCGCGGTTCCCGTAGAAAGGATCGAGCAAAGCATCGCTTGATGCCCCAGGGCCTTCGTAGAGGTCAAGGATAACGGCATCGAACTGTTCAACGCCTGGTAGTGCGGCCCTTGCAATCACGGATGACACGTCATCGATCACCATGGTGACACGAGGGTCATCCACGGCGCGGTTCGTAAGCATGGCGAGAGGACCGCGGCACCAGTTGACCACGACCGGATTCAGTTCTGCGACTATGACCTGCGCTGCAACAGGCAGCGCGTCGAGAGCTGCTTGCAGGGTGAGCCCCATGCCCAGACCGCCGATCAGCACCCGCGGGACCCTGCGTCCCGCAACCAATGTACACGCCAGCTCTCCGAGCACGATCTCGGACCGGTTCGCGCTGCTGTTCATGAGCACGCGGTTATTGATGAGGATCAAAAAATCCCGTTCGCCCCGCTTGCGCAGTTCGAGTAACCCGTCCGCGGTATCGACCTTGTCTATTGTCTGCCACGGCTGCGCCATGAAAATTCCTCTTAGCAGTTCGCCTTCACCCCTTCGGCTTTTCTCAGGGCAGGCTTAAAAATAACAAAAAATCCCTCGCCCCTCCGGGGAGAGGGCCAGGGTGAGGGGCGATTCTATTTTCAGTCGTTCTCTTCGCTACTCCGAAGGACAAGCCGCTTTCCTCATCTGCTTGGTCTTACCCCGCTGCTTTTTGCTCTCGATCCGCCGCTCTTTCGCCGCCAGTGTCGGTCTTGTCTTCTTCCTTGGCTTCGGCTTCTCAGTCGCCTTTCGAATGAGCTCCACCAGCCGCGCGATCGCGTCCTCGCGGTTCCGCTCCTGCGTTCGGTGCTGGCGTGCTTCGATGAGCAGGATGCCGTCCTGGGTAACGCGCCTGCCTGCCAGGCGGATAAGCCGCGTGCGCACATCGCCGGGAAGGGACGGTGAGTTCCCCACATCGAACCGGAGCTGGACGGCCGTGGACACCTTGTTCACGTTTTGGCCGCCCGGGCCTGAGGCACGGACAAAGTGGAGCTGGATCTCTTTCTCGTCAAGCGATATGGTGCGGGTTACGATGATCATGATCGTACTTTACACTATTCGCCCTGCCGACTCAAGCCGGAATCGTATGCCGTCTCGCTTGACAGCGCGACGCCGGTCTCATGGACATCGCACCTCACCTCGCTATCCTCGCGCACATGACTGCTGTCTTTCTCTCGATAGGATCGTTATCTTCCGGTGGGAGTGATCTTCGTCCTCTCCCCTGCGGGGAGAGGGTTGGGTGAGGGGACGAGACGATGATAATTACTCAATTTGCGGTATTAGCCGACAAGTGCCTATAACAATAAGTTCTCTCTCGTTCATCAACGGTTGTTATTTTTCCGCTGCACAAGAGCCTCCCCTACCCAGATCACAACAATCGCGCTATCAGAGCCGGCACCGCGGTCTCGACGCTCAGGATGCGTTCTCCCATCTGAACGGGCGTGAACCCGCAAGCAACGAGCTTTTCTATTTCATAGGGGATAAAACCGCCTTCCGGTCCGATGGCGAGGGTCACGGCGCGTTTGACATCACGCGGACAGGGTGCAGTGGCATGCGGATGCGCGACAAGAGGGAGCGTCCCTTTGATCTTTTCCGGCAGCTCATCCTCCACAAAGGGCTTGAACAGCGGCCGCAGCAGGACCTCGGGAAGGACCGTGTCGCGCGCCTGTTCGAGACCGAGGACCAGCTGTTCTTTCACACTTGATTCGTTCAGGAAGGGACTCTGCCAGAAGCTCTTCTCCACCCTGAAGCAGTTAAGCAGAATGATCCGCTTCACCCCGAGAGAACTGACGGACCGCAGCACCCGCCGGAGAACCTTGGGCCGCGGCAGCGCGAGGATGAGCGTCAACGGAAGCGCGGCAGGCGGCGCGCGTTCGAGCCAGACTTCCATCTCCAGGACCGATTGGGTCAGGAGGGTGACTTTACCGAAGCCGATCTGCCCGTTGAGAACGCCGACACAGAGCTCATCGCCGACTGAAGCGCGGTGCACTTCGAGGACATGCTTCAGTCGTCGGTCCTGAAGCCGGACGATATTGGTATTGTCCGTGAAATCGTCTGGAAAAAGAAGGATAAGGTTCATGGGAGGACCGCGTAGAATTATAAATCAGGTGAACGGCTCATACTGCACCCTCATTATCGTGAATACCATATCGCCCTTGGGCCGCTTGACCATCACTTCATCGCCCTCGGTCTTCTTCATCAGCGCCTTTGCCATGGGCGCATCCATGCTGATCAGGTTCTTTGCGGGGTCGAACTCGTCGGGACCCACGATGCGGTACTCGGCGATATTTCCCTCGTCGTCCTCGAGCCGCACCCAGGCGCCGAAGAATACCCGTAACGGATCGGTCGGCGCGCTGTCCACCACGACAATATGCTCCAGCCGGTCCTTGAGATGGTGGATGCGGGCATCGATCTCGCGCAGCTGCTTCTTGCGATAGATATACTCCGCGTTCTCGGACCGGTCGCCCTCGGCCGCGGCCGCGGCAAGCGCCGCGGTCACTTCCGGACGCTTTTCCCGCCAAAGGAACTCGAACTCGTCGCTCAGGCGCTTCCTGCCTTCAGGCGTAATATATTTGGAGCCCGGTATCTGTGGAGGTCGGTATCTGCTCATAGGAACGGAATGATACGTTAAAAGTAGACGAGAAGCAAGAACCAACTACCCTGCATACGTCACTGCTGTCGCTTTGACAACCTTGAACCGTGTCCCTTCATCGATCCACCCTTCAAAATCGACGAGATTTCCCCGCTGCAGGGACCCAAAGGGTTCGTTCCCCGGAGTTTCGTCCTTATCCTGCCGCATGACGAGCTTTCGTTCCCCGGCGCCGCATAGATAGTACTCAAGCTTCCCCTTCGAGGCCAGCGGCTCGCTCACCACGCGGAACGAATTTTCACGAGGACCATCCTTCAGCGAGAGACCGTCCTTTCTAAGGACCAGATAGGAGAACTTGAGGGAGTCCTTGCGGAGCCCCGTGAGTTTATCGATCTCTTTCACGAGCGCGGGCGGGTCCCAGGGGATGTCCTCATGGCACCAGTCCTTGGGGTTCACCAGCGCGGGACACTTTTGGTTGAAGAGACAGGGGGAATAAACGTGAAGGCCCTGCTCCAGCAGGCCGTCCCTGACCTCGAGCATCTCGCGGGAGGTCTCCCGCAGGGCCGGCTCGATGATGATACAGCTGCCGTCGTCAGCAAGAAATCTTTTCAGGATGGCATTCAAGATACCTATCCGCTTCCCGGTCCTTCCTTCATCACGGGCAAACAGCTCGTTCATGACATTCGACAAAATGATCACGTCAAAATGTCCGTGCAAAATATTTCCCAGTCCCTCGATGTCCGTTCTGACTGTTTTCAATGATGCCTCGCGTTCAGGCGTTGTTCCGAAGGATGAAAAAAGTTCCTCGGCTATCTTCAGATTGCCCGCCACCTGATCAACGGCCGTGAACTCCAGATGCGGATACTTCCATTCCTGCCGCGAAAAAAACGTGAGCGCGCCAAGTGAGGCGGTACCGGGACCGGCGCCGATATCAAGGAGCCGGAGCTTTGGTTTTGAAAACAGGCCCCGGGGATGCAGGGACAATTCCTGAAGCGGCTTGTGGATCTTGGAGAGGTTTGACGGAAGAAAATAGGCCCGGTATGCGTTCCGGAGTCTCTCGTCCTTGAGATAGGCCGCGGGAAGGTCTTCACGCTCACTGGTCAACAGCGTTGAAAGCCTTGCCACATCCGCTGCAAGGGAGCGCAGCTCATCGTGCGATAGTTCCGGCGATATGTTCGGGGTAAAAGGGATTTTCATGTGAAAGATGAAAGAGCAAAACAAAAAGGGGATGATTGATCCTCATCCCCGCTGTTGATGCCTTGGATCTTACTTTGCCTTCATCTTCACCGGCTCATAGGTGCAGAACGGCTCGGATGCGAGGTAGTCGCCGGAGATGGCAAAAGCGCGGGCCCGGCAGCCGCCGCAGACCTTGCGGTACTCGCAGATGCCGCACTTGCCGTGGTAGTGGTCGAGATCGCGCATCTCTTGAAAGAGCTGCGAGTTGTTCCATATTTTTGAGAACGGCTCTTTTCTGATGTCTCCGGCCTCCTCTTCGAGAAACCCGCAGATCTGGACCTTGCCCATGTGCGACACGAAGGCAAAGCTCTGGCCGCCCATGCAGCCCTTGGTCATGGCATCGAAACCATGGGACTCGGGCGTCACGATCTTGCCCTTTTCCTTCTCACCCTGCCGGAAGATGCGGTAATAGTGAGGTGCGCAGGTCGGCTTGAACTGGATCGGCACCTTGTCCCGCATCTCATAGAACCATTTAAGCGTGCTCTCGTATTCCGCGGGAGGGATCTCCTGGTCAATGAGATCCTTGCCGCGGCCCGTCGGGACGAGCAGGAACGGGTGATAGGCAACCGCGCCCAATCCGATCACCATCTCAAGGAGCTTCGGCAGGTCCTTCACATTATGCTTCGTGATCGTCGTATTCACCTGGAACTCCATGCCGACCTTTTTGAAGTTCTCAATGGCCTTCATCACGCCTTCGAAGGCGCCTTCAACGCGCCGGAAGGCATTATGGCTCTTTGCGTCTAGGCCGTCGATCGAGAGCGACACGCGCATGATGCCCGAATCCTTCATCTTCTGCGCCAGTTCCTCGGTCACAAGCAAGCCGCAAGGCGCCATGACCATGCGCAGACCGAGCTTCGTTCCGTGTTTCGCGATGTCATAGATGTCGGCCCGCATCATCGGCTCGCCGCCGGTCAGGATGATGATCGGGTCGCTGAAGGACTTGACGTCGTCCAGGAACCGGAAACACTCCTCCGTGTTCAGCTCGCCCGGGTACGGGCCGTACCGCGCCGCAGCGCGGCAGTGGACACAGTTCAGCACGCAGCTGCGGGTCACCTCCCAGGCGATCAGCCGGGGAAGATACTTTTTTTCTCCGCCGGGATGACCGTGGCCATGGGGCGCTTTCTCTGTTTGGGGATGAGACATGGAAAAACTCCTTAATTGAAAATTGGAAGTTGTAGATTGCAAATATCAAAATAAAGTCAAAAACACCTTCACTTTAAAATTTCCAATCTTGTCCTCGACCTGATCGGGGATTCCAATCTTCACTTTACAATCACGTAGTTCGTATATTAACCAACCAGGAGAAAATAGTCAATTGCGTTGGAGAAACAATATCTCCAAGTCTTAGCCATGACGCACAGGATACGATGTCCACTACGCCAAAAGCGCGGCGGCCTTCCCCGGATGCAGGTGCCGTTTCAGGCACAGACCCGGTTCCTTCCCTCTGCCTTCGCCCGGTAAAGCGCCGTATCGGCACGGTGAATGAGCTCCTCGAAGTCCTCTTTGAGCGACGCATCCCACGTGCCGATACCGATGCTGATGGTCACCTTGATATGAACGGCGCCGTGTTCGAATTCCGCATCCTCGATGAGCTTGCGCACGCGATCGGCAAGGATCTGCGCTCCAGGCTGCTCCGTGCCCGTGGCGAGCAGGCAGAACTCCTCCCCTCCGTACCGCGCTATCAGGTCAGTCTCCCTGAGTTTGCCGTTGATAAGCCCGGCCACGCCGGCAAGGACCGTGTCGCCCGCCTGGTGGCCGTAGGTGTCGTTTACCTTCTTGAAATAGTCGATATCGATCATGAGGAGTGAGACCGGCGGGCCATAGCGGCATACGCGCTTCACCTCCTGCCTCAACCGCTCCATGAAGTAGCGTCGATTGTATACCTTCGTGAGCGCGTCGGTGATCGATATCTGCTCCAGTTCCTTGTTCAGCACCGTGAGCTGTTCGTTTGCGTTCTGAAGCGCCTCGGTCCGCTCATGCACCTTGAGTTCAAGGGAACGGTTCAACTCGTTCAGTTTTTGATACAGGTCCGCGTTGTCGATCGCCACCGCTGCCTGGGCGGACAGCGCCGTAAGCAGCGTTTCATCATCCTGCTGGAACATCCCCGCCTTTTTATTCAGCACCTGTATCGCACCGATCGTCTCTCCTCTGATGTTCTTTAACGGGGCGCATAGGATGCTCCGGGTGCGAAAGCCTGTCTTCTTGTCGAACTCGGGATTGAAACGCGCATCCTGGTAGGCATCGGGGATATTGATGATCTTGCCCTCCTTCCATACCATCCCGGCGACTCCCACGCCGACCGGAAAGCGGATCTCCATGACATGAACGCCCTGGGCGATCTTGGCCCACATCTCGTTCGTTTCCGCGTCGATCAAAAAAAGCGAACTGCGCTCCGCGCCCATGACCGCCGTCGTCTCGTTGATGATCATCTCGAGCAAGCGGTCAAGATTGCGCTCAGCGGCCAACCGCAGCCCGACTTTAAGCAGGATGGAAAGGCGTTCGGGCTCTATGTTCTGTATAGAATGGTTCATAATCCGTTCAAATGCACCGCGCTGAACATACTACACTACATACGAAACGGCAACACTTCGGCAAATCTAAGATCCTGCGGGCCAATGGTCAAAACATATCATGATTTGAATTGAGCGCTAAGATGGCATTGCGCGTGCAAGCTGTCGATATTCGATGGGAGTGCTTGCATCATATTGATGTTATTCCCAGATACTTTCTCGGGTTGTCCGCCGCAAACTGAAGCGCCCGCTCCTGAGGCACGCCGAGCGCGACCAGGTTCTTCACCGCATCCGCCAGCGCAATGCCGCTTCCCATGAGAACGCCGCCCACGCCCCGGATAGGGCCGCTTCCCCAATTCGGCCCTTTGATCGAATCCGAGATAAGGATTATTTTGTCTGGCGATTTCATATCGAAAAGCATTTTAAGGCTCTGCGGGTGCAGGTGCGCCATGTCCGCGATGACCTCCACGTAGATGTCCTCGTCCATGAGTCCGAACCCGGCAAGGCCGGGCTCCCGGTGGTGAAAGCCGCGCATGGCATTGAACACATGGGTGATGCCGGTGGCGCCGGCTCGCTTGCCCTCCTCGGCCTGTTCGAACGACGCATCGCTGTGGCCCATATGCACGAGAAAACCCTTTTCGCGGCAAAGCTCGATCACCCGGAGGGCGCCCGGCAGTTCCGGGGCGATCGTAATGATCTTGATGAGGTTCTCAAAATCCTCAATGAGCCGTGAGAATATTTCCACCGAGGGATCAACAAAGCTCTTCCCGTCAAGGGCACCCGCGCGCTCGGCATTAAGGAAAGGTCCTTCGACGTGTACGCCGAGGATCCTGGCGCCCTCGCGCTGCGTGTCCTTGGCGCGCTGCACCGCGGCCATGTTCTCGCGCATGATCTCGAGGGAACCGGGATAGATGGTGGGAACGATCGCCGACGTTCCCCGGTCACCGTGCATGCCGGCCATATGAATAATATCGTCCTGCCGCCGCGTGCGCGTGTCGTATTCACCCGCTCCGTGCACATGGATGTCGATCAGGTATTGTTTGTTCACGACTGCGTAGGCCATAAGGACCTCAAGTGAGAATGCAAAATGAAAAATGGAAAAGGCAAAATGCTAAAAACTTGTTTTTATAATTTTGCATTGATTCTACGTGATCTTCCCCCGCCGCGAAAAAAACTCGCTCAGCGCCAGCCGCACCACGGCCCCGCGGTCCCAGGGCTGTTTCAGCTCTTTCGTAAGCTCTGCGGCCGTCTCATCCAGCGCCGGAATATGTTCATCCTCGAGCTGGATCGTCACGTCGACCAGGCCGTGCTCGTGTTCCTCGTGGTCGCCGTGCCCGTGGTCGGCACTGTAATGCTCATCGTGTTGGTGAGCATGATCGTGTTTGGCCTGCATAGTGACCTCTCTCGCTGAAATTTAATAAAGTATTTTCATCATCACCGGCATCGTGAAGAACAATGCAACCGTGGAAACGGCAATACACGCCGCCGCAAGCGGCACATCCAGGTCGAACTCGTCGGCGATCACGAGCGAAAGCACCATCACCGGCATCGCGCCTTCAATGGTGGTTGCCTTGAGTACCTCGGCATTCATCCCGAGCCGCGAACCGATCCACCAGGCCAGGGCCGGTGCAAGCATGAGCTTTATCGCGAGCGCCGGCGCCGCGATCGAGAGCCGTTTGACATCGCGAAAATCGAGCGCCAGACCCACGGTGAAGATCATGATCGGGACCACCGCCTTGCCCATGAGCCCAACGGCATCCAGCACAGGCAATGGTACCGTGACCCCGGCGAGACGAACAACAATGCCGGCAGCCACTCCCCAGAGCGGCGGAAGCAGGAACACGCGCTTGAGCGATGCACCGACTGACACGGCCTTTCCGCTCCCATACCGGGCGGCGATGAACACCCCGATCGTCAGCAGGATCGGGGTCGACGCGAGCAGGTCGTACAGGACCGCCACGTATCCATACCGGGCGCCGAGCATCTCGGTGATGACCGGGAGGCCCAGATACATCACGTTGCCGAAAGCGCTGGATATGATCATGGCCCCGACAGCGGGACGCGGCAGGTCCCTGAACCACGGCACCAGCCGATAGGCCGCAAAACCGGCCGCGAGGGATGCAAAGACAACGACAGCCCCGGTCAGCGGGATGGAAATGAGGCTCCGGTCAACAGGGGCGCTCACCATCAAGCCGAAAGCCAGCGGGGGAATAAAAAAATTGAACACCGCAACGCTCAGCGCGTGACGCACCCGGTTGCGGTCAAGGCCGCTCGGGTTGAAGTACCTCCATGCGTAACCCGCCGCGATGATCAGCCCGAATGAGTACAGGACCTTGTCGATACCGGCTCCTTAGTGTTCATTATAGCAAGTCTTTACCGTGTCCGCGGAGATCGCCGGAAACGACAGGAATATTTTACCTGCTTTTAAATAAAGATACCAGCAAATGTTTCTGCTTTGGCCTTCCTGAACCGTCCGGATGTCTTTGACAAACACTCTTCTCTTGGCCTATAATACCAGAATTGTGAAGGGGGCCCATGGTCCCGGAGCATATAATTCATTGCACGGAGGTTAAAAAATGTATCAGATATGGATCGCGGTAATTGCATCGCTCATCATGGCAGGAGGACTGGGAGGCATTTACTATCTCATCATTAAACAGAACGCGGTGATCGGGTCCAAGACCATTCAGTTCATTTCGATTGTCTTCGTCCTGCCCCTGATGCTCGCACTCGGTGTGCTGAACATCATCAGCAGAGATACCATCGGCCCGCTTATCGGTGTCATAATAGGTTTTACCCTGGGCGGGTCGTGGAAAGACTAGACAAAGCGGCGACGCGGAGTTTCCCTCTCTCCAGGTCTCCCCGTCGCCGCGTCTCTTGTTCTTCCCGCGCCTCCTCATCGTCCCGTCAGAGCGTCAGCGTTGGATACTGTTACTCCGACCTCTCCATCCTCTCCTTCGGAAGGAAGAATATCGTCAGCATGCCGGGGATCGTCATTACACACACGATAACGAAGAACATCTTGTACCCTACCGCCTGCTGCAGCCAGCCGCTCACGAATCCCGGCAGCATCATGCCGAGGGCCATGATGCCGGTCGAGATGGCGTAGTGCGATGTCTTGAATCTACCCTGCGCCGAGTACATGAGATAGACGGTGAATATCGTGAAACCCAGGCCGTAGCCGAACTGCTCGAGCGCCACCAGGGGGTAGACCATCCCGATCGACGGTTGATGATAGGCCATGTACACAAAAAAGAGGTCTGGCAGATGCATGGCGATCACCATGGGCCAGACGCAGCGCCTGAACCCATACCGCGCGATGAGCCATCCTCCAAGGATCCCTCCGGAAACCAGGCACAGAACACCCACGGTCCCGTAAACGAGGCCGACCTCTTTGGTAGTGAGCCCCAGCCCGCCAACACCTGCCGCGTCGAGAAGAAAGGGGGAGACCAGTTTCAGGAGCATGGCCTCACCCAGGCGATAGAACAGGATGAACGCCAGCGTCACCCCGATATTTTCCTGCCGGAAGTAAGCGCTGAAGACCTCAACAAATGACGCGTCCTCTTTCTTTCCTTTTCCCGGATCGCCGCTGTCGGACGCGGGAAACGGGAGCATGAATTTGTGATATATCGCCGCCCCCGCGAAGATCAACCCGGATGCGGCCATGACCGTTGACCAGCTCCACGCGATATCATTATTGCTCGATGTTTCGAGCATACCCGCGACGTACACGAGGAATCCGGAGCCGAAGATCATTGCCAGCCGGTAAAATCCCGCGCGCAGTCCCACGAACAGTGCCTGCTCTTTTTCCGTGAGCGCGAGCATATAGAATCCGTCCGTGGCAATGTCATAGGTCGCGGAAATGAACGCCCCCGCGCAGAACGCCGCCAGGGACAGGAAAAAGAACGACCCGGACCTGAGCGAAAAGGCGATGACGAACATGCAGAGGCTCATTGCCGCCTGGGTACTGAGGATCCACTTCCGCTTGGTCGAATACACGTCAACCGCCGGTCCCCAAAACATTTTGAGGACCCAGGGCAGATAGAGCCAGCTTGTCCAGAAGGCAATGTGGGCGTTGTCAATGCCCATGCGCTTGTACAGGATGACCGACACCGTATTGATCAGCACGTAGGGCAGGCCTTCGGCAAAGTAGAGTGTGGGCAGGAAGGACCAGGGGTTGCGGGTACTGGATTGTTTTGTCATGGGGAAAAGAGTAGCAGATTGACGGGGAAACTTCCAGAGAAAAAGAGGCCCTCGCCAGCACGGGAGAGGGCTCAAGCCAAACAATGACTTATTATTTTGCCGATATGATCTTTTTTAATTGCTCAATTTCTTTCTGCTGTTCCTTGATCGCCTCTATCAGCACCGGGATGATCTCTGTGTAAGCGACACTCTTCGTGCCATCAGGCGCGGTGTTCACAATTTCAGGAAGAACCTTTTCTATCTCCTGTGCTATCACACCATAGTGCCTCCCCTCTTGGAAGCCCCTGTCCATATATTCTTCCGTCTTCCATTCATAGGAAAGACCATTCAAGCTTAGCACCTTGTTTAACGGATCTTCTATCTGTTGAAGGTTCCTTCCCTCGGCCTACCCCCGGACTATTTTTTCTCAATAGTCAACCGTCCTCCACTCATGCGCGGCACTATTAGCGTAGAACGTTAGACTTCACTTACTCTATTTGATAGCAGCTACATGCTCCACTGGCATCCATTGCACTTGCGCAGAAACCTATTAAACCTGTACTCGTCCAGCACAAAACTTTGTTGGCCTGGGGCAGGTGACTTCCAATGCCAATACTACCCTTTACTTGCAATTTTGCGTTTGGCGTAGTCGTACCGATGCCGACGTTGCCGTTCGTATCAATCACTAAACGATGAGTAGGGGGCGTAGCCGTATTATCGTAAATTGCAAACTTTCCATCATTTACATTTACTGCATCTGCGATCCACCATTCTCTGCTACCACCAGTCGTTTTTAATTTTAGGTAACCTTCCGTTATTTTGATGTGGCCATATGCAACATCAAGCTTCTCTACAGGACTCGTCGTCCCGATACCCACGTTGCCGTTTACAATTAAATCCCCGCTTGCCGCATAGAGGTTAGAAGCGATAAACAACAACCCGACAGTACATACCATTATTATCCGTTTCATTTTGCTCTCCTCCTTATGTTAATCCTGTTATTTGTAGTATTCTAACTTATTCATATTGCCAATTTATCTCACCAAAAAAGTATTACTGACAGGTGCCGGTTGCCGGATCACAGGTTAACGGTGGTGTGCAGGTGACGGGCGTTCCCGTGCAAACCTTGTTATTACACACATCGCCAGTAGTGCAGGCGTTGTTGTCGGAACAAGACAAGGTATTGGCCGCATGCACGCAACAACCGGGAAGAACCGGGACACTCGTATCGGTCGTGCAGATATTCCCGTCATCGCAGTTCGTGGTCGCCCCGGGCTTGCAGACGCCGTTCAAACACACATCGCCCACGGTGCAGGTGTTGTTATCACTGCACGACAGCGTGTTGTTCGTAAAGACGCACCCGGTCGACGTGTTGCAGGTATCGGTGGTGCAGACATTGTTGTCGTTGCAGGTCCTGGGCGTACTGACGCAAACCTGATTGACACATGAGTCGACGGTACAGGCATTGCCATCAGTACAGGGGGAGCCATCCGGCTTTCCTGTGCAGATACAATCCGGCACCGGGGTATACACACAACTGCCCGAGGCAGGATCACAGGAATTGGTGGTGCACGAGTCATAGTCTTCGCAGGTCTTGGCAGTGCCCGCGCAGACGGAGTTTGCACACTTATCGCTTGAGGTGCAGGCGTTGTTGTCGTTGCAGGACTTGGTATTGGAAACGTGCACGCAGCAAGCGGCAATAATAGGCACCATCTTATCATCCGTGCAGATATTTCCGTCGTCGCAGTTTCTGACAACACCGGACTTGCAGGCGCCGTTCAAACAATAATCGCCGTCGGTGCAGCTGTTTTTATCACTGCACGGCAGCGTGTTGTTGATGGTGATCACGCATCCATTCAACGGGTCGCAGGTGTCGGCGGTGCAGGCGTTGTTGTCGTTGCAGGTCATGGTCGTGCCGACGCAGGCTCCATCCAAACACGCGTCGCCCGCGGTACAGGCATTGTTATCGGTACAGACGGACCCATTCGGCTGTCCTGCGCACGAAATACAGCTTGGTGTTGGCGATATCGTTCGCACACAATTGCCCGAGACCGTATCGCAGGAATCGATCGTGCAGGCGTTGTTGTCGTTGCAGTTCTTTTGCGTCCCCGCGCAGACCTTGTTCGAACACTTATCGCCTGTGGTGCATGCGTTGTTGTCGTCGCAGGACAAGGTGTTGGGGGCGTTTACGCAGCCGCCTGGAATAATTGAAACACACAAATCGGTTGTGCAGATATTCCCGTCATCGCAGTTCTTTGTTGTGAAGACGCACCCGGTCGCCGTATTGCATGTGTCGATTGTGCAGTTATTGTTATCGTTGCAGACAACGGCTGTGTGGCCGCAGGCGCCAGTTGCCGCATCGCACGTATCGGTGGTGCAGGCATTGTTGTCATTGCAGCGTGTGGCTGCATCCCAGCAAGGTTGTGCAAAGATCGCCTGAATCGTATGGTTGGCGTTTATGCCCGTAAGTGTATAAGATGTAATCATGCCTTTAGAGATATTGTCTACGATTACATCTGCCAGCTGATATCCCGTATTCGCTGTTATCGTATATACTTGGCTTGTGCCTCGATAAACATTTACGGTTCCGGCAGGTGAAATGCTTCCTCCGGGACCGGCGGATGACATGAGCGTGGAGATACCGTCGGGTATAGCCGAAACGGTCTCAACGTCTGAAACAGTCAAGACCCCTGCATTCGTTGTGATGCCCAACAGACCAGTATAGTCTACAACCGAATTAAAACCGCAGTCGTAGCCGCCTGCTAATGTAATCGCAATGTCGCGATTAGCTATGAGGTCCTCAGCAAAATCCATTGCCAAACAGTGAATAACATCGCCACTCACAGCGTCATCGTAAGCTTTCTGAACGGATGAGTAGTAATACGTACCACCGGGCTTGTTGATTCTCACCGGGAGGGTTGAACAGGAGGTAAAAGTAATTGTTGCCGTCACTTTTTTATCTGAATTCATCACGAGTGAACAACTTCCTGTTCCGCTGCAGTCACCAGTCCATCCGGCAAAGAGTGATCCTGCATCAGGCGTGGCAGTCAGGGTTGTCGTAGAGTCTTGAATGAAATCATAAGAACACGTGGCGCCGCATGACAGGCCTGTTGGATTGCTCAAAACTGTTCCTGTCCCGGCATGCGACCTTTTCACGACACTGACAGAATATTTATTTGAAAACGTTGCCGAGACTGTGCAATTTGCATAGAGGGGATCGGTCGTGTAGGTATTTCCACCATTCCACGTTCCGCCGCATCCGGTAACTGACGTAATGTGATAGCCCGTATTTGGTGTCACAGTAAAGGTCTGGCTGTTGCCGCAATTCACCGTTGCAGATGGTGGTGTTATTGTTCCTCCGTCGCCTGCAGAGGCGGTTACAAGAAATGTATTGATATCAAAACTTGCCGAAATAGTATGGTTGGCAGTTACATTGGAGAAGGTGTAGATGGTTATAGCTCCTTTGGAAACACCGTCAACTTTCACATCAACAATATGATAGCAAGCATTCGGTGTTATAGTAAATGATATGGTTGAACCATAATTTATCGTCTGCGGATCTGCTGGACTAATACTACCGCCCACCCCAGCTATTGGGGTCACAGTAGAGGTCCGACGGCAGCAGATCGGGCAGTCGTAGTTCGCCAGGAGTGACCACCCAGAGCACAATTTGACGCTCAGTTCACAAGTATTTCCACCAGCCGCACCGCATGATGGCAGTAACGAACCCCCACAGCAGTGGTCACAGTCGATGGTTGAAGGACCTTGCCCGTGACAAACGCCGTTGCCGCTCAGCTCGCAGATGGTACCTCCGAGGGTAGCACAAGTGGGTGCTGAGCAGCATGCTGAGCAGTCGTTACTCTGACCGAGTTTCGTTATGCCCCTGATGTCCAAAGGGCAATCCTTTGTTTGGGTGCAGAAACTCCCTCCCATCCCACCACACGAGGGCATGCACACGTGGTTCTTCTCCTGCCAATCTGGGGCAACCTGCCACGCTGCGCACGCGCTACCATAGTCCAATAACTCACGTTGAACCGTCCCCGTGTCCTCGCTTGTGTGGTAGACGTAGAAAAATCCAGTGGCAGGATTTAGATATGGCTGCGGCATATCAGGGCCGCACGACTGCAAATCAGTGCTCTGCATAATCGGGTTACGCGGATACTCGTCCCAGTGTATGAGATCCGCGGACCTTGCAACGCCCCAACCGTACACATTCTGTTGCTCCGACCCTCCGCAGCCAAAGTTCCGCGTCCCGCCTTCGTAGATCATCCAATAGTAGCCGCCCGTGGCGACAACGCGCGGCATGCTCACCGAGCCAGCGTCCCAACTTTGGGCACCGACGAGAACGTCGCCCTGCGCGACGAGCTCCGTCATGCTTGGGCCGCTCAGGTACGCGATCACGAGGCGGGAGTCCGACACCTGTCGCGCATAGAAAACGTAAACGGTCCCCTCCGGGGACACCAGTAGGCTTGGGGTCGCGCCTAAGCCATTCGTCTCCGCCGGCAGAGGTCCTTGCTTCTGCCACGTGATGCCATCAGCCGAAGTCGCCCAGTAGATACCAAAGCCGCCCTCTTCGTATACCATTGTCCAAATACCATTCACCAGTGCGACTGATGGGGCAACCGAGAAGTGCCCCAGAGAGGGTGTGATCACAACTCCGTATTGGGTAGGGAAACTCGAACCAGCTAAGTTGTCGGCGATCGAAAGACATATCTCAGGAAAGTCAATGTAGCACCGGTGATACAGATAGAGTCGTTGGGGAGTTAGATCGGTCCGCGGCACAGCGAAGGCTTCGCGGTGACTGTAGCTTGGCACCGGGGCCGGATCCTGTTCCAACACGAAGTGGGCGGTGCCATTCCACAGATCGGACAGTGTCGCGAACGGGATTTTTGGCGGTGGCACAAACGCACATAGGTTCGTGCCGATAAACAGCATCCCAATAATACAAAATATAAGTGACCTCTTCATTTGTTATCCCTATGCTTATTTTAATTTTTTTCTTTCGGCCCTTGTTCATTGACTAAAGTTTCTGGCTGAAACTCGACTAATTTTTTATTTGCCTCCCCTTTTTCAGAAAAAAATAATTATTTTGTTATAGTAGTATGTGTTTACAAGCAAAGCATCAATTTATCGGCGACGTTAGTGCTATCCTATCTATTCTTTTCCAATTGCTCAATTCTTTTCTGCTGATTCTCAATTGCCTTCTGATGCTCCTTGATCGCTTCTATCAGCACCGGAATGATCTCTGAATAAGCAACAGCCTTAGTGCCATCAGGACCCGTGCTTACGACTTCTGGGAGAACCTTTTCTATCTCCTGGGCAATGACGCCATAATGCCTGCCTTCGGGCAGGTTTTTCTCTTTGAACTCAGCCCTCTTCCACTCATATGAGATCCCTCTTAAATTGATAACTTTGTCTATTGGATCGTTTATTCGTTGCAAATTCATTTTGAATTTACTGTCCGAAGTAAGCGCAGTCCCGTTGGAGTATACTGTACCAAGCACATTCACTCCACCGCCACTTTGTATTCTCATCCGTTCTAAAGGCGAGCCATTATTAGCAGTGTAAAAGATCAAATCCATTGCTTCAGAACCTTGCGTGTTGCTCACTATTTGGCCCCCGATTATAGCGGCAATGATATCTGCTGATGCGGAGTTCACAAGAGAAAAACCCATGTTTGGCCAGTTGTTTGTCGGTGAGTTCCCCTTGATAAGAAGGCCGGCATTACCACCAAAATTTTTCTGCTCGATTGCGATCTGGCCGTTAACATCAAGCTTACCTATGGGATTATTTGTCCCAATGCCTATATTGCCCACAGCATTCATGAAGATATATTTATTGCCCGACCATCCACCGTCACCATTACCAATACCAATCGTCCAATTTGGATTTGGACTATCATCAAACGTACTAATAGAAAAATTATCATCCCAACTGCTGGAAAAATATGATCTACCAATATTGTATGTTCCGGCGTTCTGGATCGTACTACCCTCGCTTTGTGTTGTCTGCCCTATGCTTATTTTTGCTCCAGTCCCACTGCCTCCAGAGATATCAAGTTTGTTTCCAGGATTCGTTGTTCCAATGCCGACCTTGCCGTTTACAATCAAGTCCCCGTTCGCCGCATAAAGAGTGCCCCCGACAAGTAACAGTCCGGTAATGACAATTATAATTATTTTCTTCATTTTTCTCACCCTCCGAAGTCTGTATTAATTATTCATCACCCGTAGTAAGCACGAAATATAAGTGGCCAGCGCAGTAAAACGAGATACTAATTCATCTCATAATGTTATCTCCTCATCACGCGAATTTATAAATTATTATTTACTTCCAATATCTTTTCTAATTGCTCAATTCTTTTCTGCTGTTCCTTGATCGCCTCTATCAGCACCGGGATGATCTCTGTGTAAGCGACACTCTTCGTGCCATCAGGCGCGGTGTTCACAATTTCAGGAAGAACCTTTTCTATCTCCTGTGCT
>Ga0265292_1000462_pt1 | contig 57929 bp, 53 predicted proteins | sample Munlanlewell296A_FD_189080 | JGI IMG/M metagenome (GOLD analysis project Ga0265292, IMG submission 189080) | Leachate microbial communities from a municipal landfill in Southern Ontario, Canada - Leachate well 296A | ecosystem: Engineered > Solid waste > Landfill > Unclassified | place: Canada...
AGGACCAGACTAATGATTGATATCAAAGTATCATAAGTTGAACGGTCTACACTGCACGGGGCAACGCTTAAATTTAGTAAGTTATTCTTTGTACGGACTATATTGTTCTATATTTAGGGACTAATGAATTATATAAAAGTCTAACGATACAACAAGGAATTCTTGAACAAAATCCAACAAGAGGTGAAGCAAAAGGATCTTATAACGGGATCATATATGGCTATGATAAATATTAGTAGAATATCTAGTTTAAATCTTTGTCTTATTATAAGTCTTTTCATAATAAGCAGTTGTAATTCAAATTTCAATTTTATTCATCTGTATTCTAAAGATGAGAGAAATTCAGTAACAAGAATTGAGTTCGAATCAATTAAATCAGGTAATTATACCTATTTTACTCCAGGTTTATATGAAAAATGTGAAATTCCTGTTTCATATATTAAACCTCTATATTCCGGATTCACATCTGGATTTGAGCTAATTATTTATTGGGAAAATGATACATGCAATTTCAATTATTACACTGGTGATTTTGATATTTTAAATCCACAACAAAAATTTAAAATACAAAAAGTTTCAATAGATAAATTTATTGAAATGAAAAGCGATACAACCGGTAGGTTCATTTATCAAATTGAAAAATCAATATTTAAATAAAGAATAATTTTTTCAAGTAGATAATAACTTCTATTATCAAATTATTAATGAATTTAAACTGTCTCTCCATCTTCTTTGATTTTCCGCAGGAGTTCTTCGATTTTATCAATAACCGATTCCGGGCAGGAGCCGATGCGGCCTACCAGCCTGATTTTTTTAAACTGCTCAATCCGGTCCAGCACAATCAGCGAATCGAACGTAAGTCCCATTTGTCGGCCTTCGGGGGTATCTTTCAGTACGGTAAGCGTGTAACGGTAATTTGCGGCTTAAATGCCCCGGTGAGAAAAATCAATTCAAATATCTTGGCGAAACAGATATATTACAAATTAAATTGAAAGTCAAGAAGAATTTTAAAAAAATAGATTTTCACAATTTCATTAAAAATTCCATAGTGTCTGTACCATCAGCATAATCCCATAGTTCCGGAAGTTGGCTGCGACCAGGAGGTATCGAAGCATCGATCTCTTTATGGCAGGATACTATGCATTGTATTTGGTCATGTAATTGGTATAAATGCTTGTTGAGCAGCTCAATGGAGTGGTAAGTTTCTGTATGGATAACTGAGATCGGGGACATCAGGGAAGGTTCTTCCATGACCAGCAGAAAACCGTTATCCCGGTGTTCAATCCTGTTGATCAGCATGATTGATTTATGATAATCATAATTATTCCGGTATTTATGGTGATCAGCCAGGAAGGAGTAATCGTCAAAGAACGGCATGATATCTTCGATACTTAATCCATCCGGCAGGTAAAGCTTGGATACATTGCGGCAGCCCAGGCCAAAGTACATAAAAATATCTGTAGCCAGCTTTTTCATCTCCTCTTCCGTCTCATGGCCGGAAATAATTGCCACACTATTGCGGTTTTTCCTGATGATATGCGGATACCTGCCAAAATAATAATCGAAATACCTGGAAGAATTATTATTACCGGTAGCGATGATAGCATCGAAATTCTTTAACGGCCCCTGGACCAGGCTGAAATGGTTTTTCAACCCGGCATTTATAGTGGTTAGTGTATCAAGGACAGCCGGAATGAGGTGGTCATCTGAGGAAGAAAGCCTGATCAGCGCATGGTTCCCTGATGCAAGAACGCAAATCAGGTCATGCAGACCAACCATAGGAATATTCCCGGCCATAATAATGCCAACTGAAGCCGGATTTTTATCTTCTTCAATTATTGGGCGGTACTTCCTGACCCATTGCGCTACTTTTTCCTCTTGCAGGGATTCGGCCCAGGCGGCATAAGCAAAACGGGTAAATGAAGGGATAAACCAGGGATTGTAATAGCAGCTGTTATCTATTTCAAATGTTAATAATGAAGCTTGCGATGGTTCACCTTCCGGCAGTATTTCTTCCTCCTGCGAAGCTTTTAAAAATTCCTTACCTAAGGAGGAGAAATCGTGTATTATTTGTTCAGTATGCATCTTCAGACAGAAAGCTCTTTTGTGCAAATTTAGGGTTAATTTAAATAAGCCGATTTATACCATTGACCATTTAAAAATTATATCTTTGTTCTTTGTTATATATTAAACAGTAACCAGATCAAAGCTCTAAAATCTAAACGAATATGAAAAAACACAATTTTTTCGCAGGTCCTTCCATTTTACCTGCATTTACGGTTGAAAAGACTGCAGAAGCTATCATGAATCTGAACGGTATCGGGCTATCGCTGATGGAAATCTCTCACCGCAGCAAAGAATTTCAGGCTGTGATCGATGAGGCGGTAGCACTTTTCAAAGAATTGTTAAATATTCCCGAAGGTTACTCTGTCATTTTCCTGGGTGGTGGAGCAAGTTTGCAATTTGCCATGTTACCTTATAACATGCTTGAAACCAAAGCAGCATACCTGAATACAGGCGAATGGGCCACAAAAGCAATCAAGGAAGCCAAACTTTTCGGAGAAGTTATTACGGTGGCATCTTCTGAGGATAAAACCTTCAATTATATCCCACGGGGGTTCAGTGTTCCTAAAGATGTGGATTATTTCCATGTTACCACTAATAACACTATTTACGGGACTGAATTATTTGAAGATTTTAATTTCGGGGTACCGCTGGTGGCTGATATGTCGTCGGATATTTTAAGCCGGCCAATTGATGTTTCCAAATATGCATTAATTTACGGAGGTGCCCAGAAGAACCTCGGCCCTGCCGGTGTTACATTCATTATAGTTAAAGACGATGCCGTTGGCAAAGTGACCCGTAAGATCCCAACCATGCTGAATTACAAGACCCATATCGATAAAGGGTCGCTTTTCAATACTCCTCCGGTGGTTCCAATTTTCGCATGCCTGCAAACGCTCAGGTGGTTAAAAGAACTAGGTGGTGTGAAGGCTATTGAAAAGATTAATATCCAGAAATCCGGAAAGCTTTATGCTGAAATTGACCGGAATCCAATGTTCCGTCCAACCATTCCAAATCCTGCTGACCAGTCGCGAATGAATGTATGTTTTGTGATGAATGATGAATTTAAACATCTCGAATCCGCTTTCCAGGAATTTGCTACTTCCAAGGGTATGGTCGGCATAAAAGGCCACCGTTCCGTGGGCGGTTTCAGGGCATCCCTTTACAATGCCCTGCCAATGGAAAGTGTTGATTTTTTGATCAGTACGATGAGGGATTTTGCCAATCAAAATTCCTGATCTATTTTTCCTTGATTATTAATCTTAATTCAAATGCTATGAGGAAAGTATTGGTTGCAACCGATAAACCTTTTGCCGCCATTGCCGTGAAAGGGATCCGTCAAATTGTTGAAAGCGCGGGTTATGAGCTTTTGCTCCTGGAAAAATATACAGATCCCACCGATCTGATCAAAGCTGTTGAACAAGTGGATGCCATGATTGTCCGCAGTGACCTGGTAACACCCGAAGTGATCCGTGCAGGAAAAAATCTGAAGATCGTTGTTCGGGCCGGTGCCGGTTATGACAACATTGACCTTCCCGCTTCGACTTCTGCCGGTGTGGTTGTTATGAATACACCGGGCCAGAATTCAAATGCTGTTGCTGAACTCGTCTTTGGCATGATGGTTTATCAGATCAGGAACTATTTCAACGGCTCCTCCGGAACCGAATTGCTGGGGAAGACACTCGGACTGCATGCTTATGGCAATGTTGGCAAAAATGTCGCCAGGATAGCCAAAGGATTTGGGATGGAAGTGTATGCCTTTGATCCATTCGTATCAGCAGATGTGATGGTTAAAGACGGTATCAAACCTGTTGCTGAAGTGCAGGAATTATACACAAAATGCCAGTTTGTATCTTTGCATATTCCGGCTAATGAAAAAACAAAGAAATCAATTGATTACGATTTACTTTCCAAAATGCCTAAAGGTGCAACCTTAATCAATACGGCCCGTAAAGAGGTGATCTGCGAAGATTCCTTGCAAAAAGTCTTTGCCGAAAGGGATGACTTCAGGTATGTATCGGATGTTGCCCCTGATTGCCTGGAAGCCTTGAAAGAAAAATTTACCGGCAGATTTTTTGTAACACCTAAAAAAATGGGTGCCCAGACTTCGGAAGCAAATGTGAATGCCGGACTGGCCGCAGCGAAACAAATTGTTGAATTTTTTGAAAAAGGAGATGTACGGTTCAAAGTAAACTAAAAAGTTATCTATAAAGTAAACCAATTAAAACAACTATTATGGATGCTGCATCAAATGAAAGGAACCTGACTTTTTTCAGGTTTGAAGACCTGAGGATTTACCACAAAGCACTTGAATACATGTCATGGGTGCATACAACCACGCTTTTATTTCCTGACACGTGCCAGGATAATATAGGGGCAAGGTTTAACGAGGCAGCCAGGGCAATTGCCTTGCATATTGCAGAGGGATCTGCGCGAAATAAAAGCCAGTTCATTTATTACCTGAAGATGGCTAAGAGTTCAGTCAGGGAATCCCTTGTACTTACTTCAGCTGTAAAAAAATTCGGTTACGTGACCGATAAACAGGAAGATGAATCAAGGAACTTCCTGATGGAATTGACTAAAATGATCGGTGCTCTGATATCTTCATTACAAAGGGGCCCCACAGGCGTCCGTGATTCGGATGACACTGACGAGGATCTGGATGTCCCGCACCATTCGTTTGACTCTGAACACTATTAAAACTAATTTAATATCGATTAACTGATTTTTATGGCAGTCATTAAATCTTTCCGGGGACTCAGACCCCCTGGGGAAATAGTTAAAGATTTAGCTTCCAGGCCATATGATGTACTGGATTCCGAGGAAGCAAGAGTGGAAGTTAAGGGAAACGAATATTCCCTTCTTCATATTATCAAACCCGAAGTAGACCTTCCGCCTGAAACAGACCACTATGCTTCACAAGTTTATGATAAGGCTGCTGAGAATTTCAGAAAATTCCAGGATCAGGGCTGGCTAAGAGATGATGAAGCTGCATATCTTTATATCTACGCCCAGACTATGAATGGCAAAACCCAATATGGCCTGGTAGCCTGCGCTTCCGTTGATGATTACCTTAAAGGCGTGATCCGGAAGCATGAGCTGACCCGGCCGGATAAAGAAGAAGACAGAAAAAAACATGTCAGGGTAACCAATGCTAACATGGAACCGGTCTTTTTTACCTACCCTGCAAATCCTCGGGTTGACCGGATTATTTCAACTTTTGTGGCAATAAATGCACCTGAATATGATTTTATTTCGACCGATGGAATAGGACACCATTTTTGGGTGATCAGGGACCAGAAGATCATCGGAGAACTAATCGGGCTTTTTGCCGAAATCCCATTTGTTTACGTGGCCGATGGCCATCACCGGACTGCCGCTGCAGCGCTGGTCGGAAATGAAAAGAAAGAAGCCAATCCAAACCATAATGGCTCTGAAGAGTATAATTACTTCCTTGCCGTCCATTTCCCGGATAATCAGCTTACAATCATCGATTATAACCGTGTAGTCAAAGACTTGAATGGTCTGAGTAAAGAAGCCTTGTTAGGAAAATTAAAAAAGGGCTTTGAGGTTGAAGAGAAAGGCCATGAAATATACAGACCCGGACTTTTGCATAATTTCAGCATGTATCATGATGGAAAATGGTACTCACTGACGGCAAAACCCGGAACCTATAATGACCATGATCCGATCGGTGTGCTTGATGTAACCATCCTTTCCAAACTTGTACTTGATGAGATTCTGGGGATTAAAGACCTGAGACGGGATAAAAGAATTGATTTTATTGGCGGGATCCGTGGATTGGGTGAGTTGAAAAGACGTGTCGACAGTGGAGAAATGGCCGTTGCTTTTGCGTTATACCCGGTTTCGATGAAGCAGCTCATTGATATTGCAGACAGCGGGAATATCATGCCGCCTAAAACCTCCTGGTTTGAACCTAAACTTAGAAGCGGACTTGTTGTTCACAAATTGGATTAAAAATATAAAACAATGGAAATCAAACAAATCATTCTTAAAACTCTCAGGGATTCGAAAGAGCCCCTTAAATGCGGAGAAGTAGCTGAAAAATGCGGCCAGGATAAAGAAGCTGTTGATAAAGCCATAAAAGTCCTGGTTAAAGAAAATTTGGTTACTTCGCCAAAGCGGTGCTACTACCAGGCTAAATAATAGGTTAAAGGTCCAGAAAATCCTGGAACAAAACCTGCACGTAGGATTCTCCTTTACGTATAAATGCTTCTTCCTTTTCAGGAGTTGTCCCTTCAGGGAAGTCTTTTTTATAGTAATGATTCCAATTCATGCTGTAAACAATTTCCCCTTCGGGGGATTTCCAGGTATAGCCGTCATTTAGCACGATATAAGCGTACTCCGGTGCATAGGGATTGAAAAGGTTGTCCCCCCAGTTGAATTCATCTGCCGGAAGGTTTAGCTGCTTCAGAATGGTTTTTGTCAGGCAACTGTTGTCGGAGATCCTATCGGATTTCACCCCCCTGAATTCATCTTTTAACACGTTTCCGTAAAAAAACAATGGGATGCGATGGTACTCATAGCTTTCATAGCGCCAGTTCATGTATGAATTATGGCCATGGTCAGCGATAATAATGAACAGAGTATTATCGAACCATGGCTGTTTGCGGGCCATTTCAAAATATTCACCGAGACATTTATCGGCATAATAAGCTGAGTTTATAAATGGATTTTCAGGCCCTGCCCAGTCGAGCACAGGATCCATCGGGAAATCATAAGGTGAGTGTGAACTTAATGTGAATACGACGCTGAAGAAGGGTTCCTTTGCGTCTTTCATTTCATCGATATGAATCCGGTAAAGGTATTCATCATGTACCCCAAGGCGCCCTCTTGGAATGGAAGGATCAATGTCGGCTTCTTCAAACATCTTTTCAAACTGGTTAAATAGTAAATAAGCCCGCATGTTCCCGTAATCAAGCTGGCCGCCGAAATAAAAAGAAGTGTTGTATCCCGCAGCATTCAGGGTTTTGACCATGCTTGGCATTTTTCTGAATTTTTCGGGATTAGCAGTGAATGTCGTATAGGGCAATGCAGGATGTCCGCCGAATATGGTAGCGGCAGCTTCGTGCGACCTGTTCCCGGTGCTGTAAAACCGTGTAAACAATAATCCTTCCTTCTCCAATTTGGCGAATTCCGGAGTAATGCCGGGCCTGGCCCCTAATGATTCGATGATGTCAGCGGTCCAGCTCTCCATTAACAGGATTACGATGTTAGGTCTGCTACTGTTAAGGATGCTTATTGTCGTATCCTTTTCAGTGCGCAAAATATCTTCCACCGTTTTCCTGGCATCTTTAAGGTCATAGAATTGGTAAGCATTCGACTTTTTATACCTGCTGGTCTCCATTACATTGACCGCAAACTGATAACCTGAATTAACCGCAGCCCAGTTCAGTATGCTGTGATGAGAATAATGCGCAGAGCTTTGCGAAATAGCTATATCATTTATGCCACCCCTTAGCAGGACGAAAAGCAATGGAACTGCGACGATGAAGAAGACAACAGAGGAATAGATCAACCGTGACCTTTCCAAGATTTTCATATAAAACACTTTGGAATACAGGATGAAAGAACTACCTGTCATTACTACCAGGAAGAATAACAAACTGAAGAACTGCTCGGCAGAAATGGAATAATACGCTTCTGATATATGCTTCACATGGGCGAAGGCACTGGTCGACAATTTGCATTTCCATTCTGCAAATGAACCCAGCTCAACTGCTGTAATGAGCGACCAAACCAGTATCAATATAAACGTGTATACTTTGTTAACCGTATTTAGCCATCGTGCCTTAAATAATCCCTGGATCAACAGAAATAAAGATGGAATGATCAGGATATAGGCTGCTGTGGCAGTGTCGAGTTTCAGGCCATGCCAGAAAGAAAGTAGGGCCTCCCCTGTTGTTATATCTTCAAGCTTCAGTAAATTAATATGATAGATGAGGAAAACAGCTCTGAGAAGGAAGAAAAAAATCATCCAGAACAGGTATTGGCGGATTAGCGAGAAAAAGAGTCGTTTCAATTTTTTGAATTTTGCCGCAAATTTATTGATAAAGCCGTTAATCTGTCTTAAATTTGTTTGAGCATTAAAATAGCATCATGTCTATCCGTATTAATCTGACGCAGTTACACAGGGAAATTCCGTCCAATGTCAAAATTGTGGCAGTTTCTAAAACCATGCCGGTCGAGATAATATTGGAAGCCTATAACGCAGGTCATCGACTTTTTGGTGAAAACAAATCACAGGAACTGATCACGAAACAACCATTTCTTCCGCCAGATATACGGTGGCATTTTATCGGGCATCTTCAGAGCAACAAAGTAAAGTATATTGCCCCATTTGTCGAAATGATCGAATCGGTTGATTCCCTGAAACTATTGCAGGAAATCAATAAACAAGCTGAAAAGCATGGCCGCCTGATCAGGTGCCTGCTTCAATTTCATATTGCCACCGAAGAAACCAAATTCGGTCTTGACCTGCAAGAAGCCGAATTGCTGCTGAAAAGCCGGGAGTATGCTGAGATGAAGAATATCAGCCTGAACGGGGTAATGGGCATGGCCTCCTTTACGGATGATACAGCGCTGATCCGGTGGGAATTCCGCAGTCTGAAGACTGCGTTAATTCACTTGAAAAACTCGTTTTTCAAGGAAAGTCCGGAATTTTGTGAAATCAGCATGGGCATGACTGGTGATTACAAGATTGCGATTGAGGAAGGCAGCACCATCGTCCGGATTGGAACAGGAATTTTTGGGAAGGTTTAAGTTTTAAGTTTCAATCCTCTTCACTCCATCTCCGACCTCCGGCAGGTAAAACTGAGCTTCCAGGCCGGTTTTTTCTTTATAGGCTTTTGAAACTCCGGAAATAAATTCTTCAAGATTTTCTTCTTTAACGAAGGCTACAGTGCATCCCCCGAATCCTGCACCGGTCATTCTTGCTCCTAAAACTCCTTTTTGATTCAAAGAGATTTCGACCAGGGAATCAAGTTCAAAACCCGTCACTTCATAGTCATCGCGAAGGGATTTGTGTGATTGCACCATCAGTTGTCCAAAATATTGAAAATCCCTATTCATCAGGGCTTTAACAGCTTCCAGGACACGCTGGTTTTCCGTAACGATGTGCCTGGCCCTTTTCAGCACTACTTCATCCCTGATCAGTTGATTTTGTTCCATAAATTGTTGGTATCCTACTTCACCGAGAGAATTAATACTGAGGGATTCTGAGAGGTAATCCACAGCTTTCCTGCACTCGGCAACTCTTTCATTATATTTTGAATCTTTCAGTCCCCGTTTTTTATTAGTATTGGTGATCACTAAACGGTATCCTGGTAAATTCAGCGGTACATGCTGGAAGGCAAGTGTTCCGCAGTTCAGGAAAATAGCATGATTCATTTTCCCCTGCCCTACCGCGAACTGATCCATAATGCCGCAATTGACCCCGATAAATTCATTCTCGGCCTTCCTGCACAAATGAATGAGATCCATGACATTATATCCCCAACCATATAAATCATTTAACGCGAAGGCGGTAACCATTTCAATGGATGCAGACGAAGATAATCCTGCTGCCGGTGGAATATTGCCGGCGTAATAAAATTGAAGCCCTCCGGTTTTATTCCCTTTCTGAGAAAACATTTCGATGACTCCTAATGGATAATTGATCCATTCCTGGCCGGATTTTTCGTATTTATCCCTGAGTGGCAACTTCAGGGTATAACTAAATCCCTGGCTTTGAAATTCAAGATAAGGTTCATCCGTTTTCCTGACGCTTAAATAAGTCCCGAAACTTAAAGCGCAAGGCAGTACAAAACCATTATTGTAGTCGGTATGTTCACCGATAAGGTTTACCCGGCCGGGGGCAAAATAAAAATGAACATCTTCTTCACTTACGCCGTAGATTTGCAGGAATTGGGATATCAGTTGTTTATTTTCCATAGGAACAGAGATACAATTGAAATAAATTGAAATAAATGGAATACACATTACGTAAATTTATGCGTATTTGATCCAATCAACAAATATAATCCACAAGCCAGAATAAACACTGTTAATTGATGATCTTTCTTAAATAATTTGTATTTTTGCGCCGGTTTTAAGTCCGATGGACCCGTAGCTTAATTGGATAGAGCATCTGACTACGGATCAGAAGGTTGAAGGTTCGACTCCTTTCGGGTTCACTTCAAAGTTGACAGTAGGCAGTAGGCAGTTGGCAGTAAATGCCGGCTGCTTTTTGCATTTACAAGCGAAACAACAAACAACGATTGAGATAAGCAATTTTTTAGACAGAATTGTTAATACCCCCTCCTTCCCACCGGGTATATTTCCCAAAATTCCGGGGAAACAGATAAAAACTACATTTATCCTGGTATTCCTGCCAGGTCTGAAAGTTTGCCAATTAGGTAATATTGGTCTTCTAATGAAAGTTCATCCAGACTGGGAATTGTCGTAAAGTAATTCAGGATATTATTTTTGACCCGAATCATCTTTTTTCTTTTCCAGGTTCTTAGGCCCTTTTTTCCTCTTCTTTGTTTATCATTATTAAATTCATCCCGGAATATTGATCTTATCCCGTCACAAACCCTGTCAATATTTATTTCCTCTTGCAATGTAATGACTTCATTGGGTTTATTTCTTTCATATTCCCCCTTGAAACTTATTGATGTAATCCTGTTATTCATTAAATATTGCTTTAGCTTATCCAGTTCAGCCCACATTTGATAATACTTTCCTGAATAGTTATCCTTGTCATCACCTGACTGAGTTTCTTTTTCAATCCAGAGAAGTATGAAGCAAATCTCCAGGATGGCCTGGTCTTCGGAAATATCATATTCAATAAGAAGGGCCGCCACTTCATCATATCTTTGCCTGTCAATTATCATATTATAATCAAAGCCCCCTTGTGAATTGTAATCCAGGGGGAAAAACTTATCAATCCTATGAAGATCAATTGCTAATTTTATTTTTGGGCCTGTTTGCATTGGTGCTGGATTTGTAAGGATGGATTATTCAACATATTTGAATTGGTTATCACAATATACGAAATTTCTCAACATTCCGGGTATAAGCTTACTAAAATTCCGCTAAACAAGAAAAAGGAACTATGAAATCAATAAAGCAAGTTTACCAGGACATCAGATTTAGATTCGAGAAATAGCCTCACCATGATAAGGCATAAAGCTGGGTTTGGTGATGGCAAAGTGACCATAAGTAGTAATGATTGCCGGCTGCTTTTTGCATTTTATATGGCTTCGGTTTATTTCTTTACTTTGCAGATAATTCCAAAAATTATACTTTCATTTGTCTGATGGAATTATTCAAAATTGAATCGGAGGATCATCTTCAAGTACAAGTTTATTCCTGGGTCCCTGAAAAACCTGTGGTTATCCTGCAAATCGCTCATGGCATGATGGAGCATGCCTTGCGCTATGATCATGTAGCCAGGTGGATGAACGAGCATCGGATTGCCGTTTATGCATCCGATCACATCGGGCATGGGCTCACCGCTAAAACTTCCTCAGACCTGGGGCATTTTCCCCGCGAGGACGATTGGCAGCGATCGGTTGAAATTCTTCATATTTTAACCCAAAAGATTCGTGCGGAACATCCCGGAATCCCGGTTTTTCTCCTTGGACACAGCATGGGTTCGGTATTGGCGCAGACTTATATGATGAAGCACGGACGGGAAGCCGATGGTTTTATCCTTTCCGGCGCTGTCCGGCAATCCACATTCATGGCCAACATTGGTCTTATTATCGCTGGCACGTTATCATTCTTTTTTGGACCGGCAGACTGCTCTAAATTATTGATCTTCCTGGGATACGGGCAATATAATAACAGGCTGAGGCCTAAACGGACAGCATTTGATTGGCTTTGCAGCGAGGAAAGTATAGTGGATGAATATATAAGCTCGCCCCTCTGCGGATTTCCCTGCTCTAACCGGTTTTATCAGAACTTTTTCTATGGCTTTAAATATATCTCCAAACTCGACAATCTGAAGCAGATTCCGGCCGGAACACCGGTGTACATCTTTGCAGGCAGGATGGACCCTGCGGGTAAATTCGGAAAAGATCCGCAGAAGATCAACTATTTGCTTTCAAAATTCTCCCGGGCACAGGTCCTGATGAAACTATACAGTAACGGCCGTCACGAAATGCTGAACGAAATGAACCGGGAGGAAGTTTATGGGGATTTGGTGGAATGGATCAAAGAGAGAATTAGTCTTCAGTCAGCAGTCAACAGTCAGCAATTGAAACTAGAAACTAGAAACTAGAAACTTGGAATTTGGAATGAATAGGCGAATTATTGATATCATCGAAAAGTACTATCCTCCAGGCTCAATCGGATACAACATCTATTTGCCGCATTCCCAGGCGGTGAAGGAACTTGCGCTAAAGATTGCCCGGTCGCATCCGCAGTTCCATGCTGATGAGGATGTTATTGAGTTTGGAGGGATGTTGCATGATATCGGGATTTTCTACACGGATGCCCCTGAAATCGGTTGTTTTGGTGATCTCCCTTATATTGCACATGGCTATAAAGGGCGGGAATTACTCGAAAAGGAAGGCCTTCCGTTGATTGCACCGATTTGCGAACGACATATCGGCGTGGGGATTTCACTTGAAGATATTGAAAAGCACCATCTCCCCCTTCCAAAAAGGGATATGACACCCCAGACCATCGAAGAAAAAATTATTTGTTACGCTGACAAATTCTTCTCAAAATCAGCAGATGATCTCCTTCTGCCTAAACCTTTGGAGAAGGTGAAAAAGAGCGTTAGTAAATACGGTGAGGATAAATGGAAAGTATTTGAGGAGATGATGGGGCTTTTTGGGACTGACATTATTTATTTGTGATTGAATATTCGCGAAAATTCGCGTCATTCGCGTTCTATTTACATTACTTAGCTTCGAAAACCAGTTCCCCGTTCAGGTAAGTCTTAAGCACTTTAATACCTGGAATTTCAGCCTGATTTATTGTCATGATATCCTTCTCAAGTATAACAAAGTCCGCGAATTTCCCCGCTTCAATGCTGCCTTTTATGTCTTCTTCGAAATTCCCTTTTGCTGCCCAGATGGTTATTGAGCGAAGGGCTTCTTCTCGGCTCAGGGCATTTTCTATCTGGTAACCACCCTCAGGGTATCCTGTTTCATCCATTCTGGCAACCGCAGCATAAAACGTCAGCAAAGGATTGATCTCCTCGATTGGAAAATCAGTACCGTTGACCAACCAACCGTTTTGCTGCAGCAACTTATTGTAAGCATAAGCTCCTTTAACCCGGTCTGTTCCTAATCTGGATTCAGCCCAGTACATATCTGAAGTGCAATAGGTGCTTTGGATAGAAGGAATTATATTGAATTTTGCAAAAAGCTGAAAATCATCGGGATGAACTACCTGAGCATGTTCAATGCGCCAACGCTTGTCATTATGCCCTTTCAGTACTTCACCATACAAATGAAGCATCATCCGGTTGGCCGAATCACCGATGCAGTGGGTATTGACCTGGAAATTTTTATCATAAGCTTTGATAAGGATATCCCGGAAATAATCGGGTTCAGACATCCGGATGCCATAATTTCCCGGGTCATCGCTATATGGCTCCAGCAATAAAGCGCCTCTTGAGCCTAACGCACCATCGGCATAAAGCTTGATTGAATTTACTGTCAGCCTTTCTTTCTGAAACGCCCCTTTTTCAACAAACTCCCTGATATTTTTATCGGTAGGGCTTAACATGGCATTGATCCGCATTTTTAATTTCCCGGATTGCTGCAAAGAATCGATCATCATGATGGTTTCGAAATCAAGTCCGGCATCCACTACAGACGTTAGTCCGACTTTAAAGCAATCGTCTTGGGCACTTATCAGGGCATTTTCTTTTTGAAGTTTATCATCTTCCGGAATAGCTCCCTTCATCAGGTCGGCTGCATTATCGAGCAGAATTCCTGTCGGTTTACCATCATGAAGGATTACATCTCCCCCTTCCATTTTGGTTTGGGCAGTAATGCCAGCCAAGCGGAGCGCTTCACTGTTAGCCAAAACTGCATGCCCATCCACCCGTGTCAATACAACCGGGTTCTCCGGGAAAAGCTGGTCAAGCATTGATTTGTCAGGAAACTCTTTCAGTTCCCAATCGTTCTGATCCCAACCCCTGCCTAAAATCCAGCCATTGGGATGATTTTCATGGTATTTCCGAAGCAATTGAAGGATTTCATCGAACGAACGGGTTCCTTTGAGATTAACCGACTGATGAAGCCCGAGTGCGTAGCCATAAAAGTGGCAATGGCCATCAATCAACCCCGGAAAAACCGGCTTTCCCCCGGCATCAATAACCAGTTCCGATTCGAATGATTTCAGTATTTCTTCATTGGTCCCTGTGGCTAAAAAAAGTCCTTTGCCAACCGCAAATGCTTGTTTCGTGGTGAAAGATGAATCAACGGTGTAGACCAGCCCATTGATAAGGATAAAGTCAGCTTTCTCACTCATATTACAGCCGGTAAAAATGATCAGCGATATTAAAAGGAACGTGTGTATTTTTCCCATCATTAAGATTCCACATTTAATTGTTTCGAACAAAATTAAAAAAAGCCTGTTAATTAAAATCTTTATCAAGGCGATCTAAAAGATAAAACCTTATTATATTTGTAACCATGAAATAAAAAGCAAGAACATGAATAAAAGAAAAATACAACCAAGCTTAATATTTATCGCCACTGTGATCATTGCCGGTGCCTTTTTCCGCTTTATCCCCCACTGGCCAAATTTCACACCTATTGCTGCGATGGCTTTATTTGGAGGGGCATACATCGGCAGGAAGCACCTTGCTTTTCTGATTCCCTTTGCAGCCATGTTCCTTAGTGACCTGGTACTTGGTTTACATAAAGATATGTGGGCGGTATACCTTGCATTTGGCCTGACCGTGTTGATTGGTACCTGGATCAGGAGCAATATACGATTTGCAACTGTAGTAGCGGCGTCCGTTGGATCTTCTGTCATATTTTTCCTGCTTACCAACTTTGCTTCCTGGCTCGCCAGCCCATTTTATCCTCAAACTTTTGGCGGGCTAATGCAATCTTATATCGCCGGCCTGGCATTCATTAATAATGGCTCGCTTGGGATTTCCTTCTTCCTCAATGAAATCGCGGGTGCACTGTTCTATAATGGAATATTTTTTGGGATTTATTCTTTTGCCAGGCATCGGCTCCCATCTCTTTCCAGGGCGTCATGAACATCTTTTTTTTCAGAAGGCCTAAGCCCAGGCCTTTCAATTACAAGCCGATTTATTACGATCCGGAAAAAGAGGAAGCTGAAGAGCGAAAAAAAACCCTGAATGCTTTACAGGATAAAGACCCCAGGGAGCACATGCGGGCAGAGATAAGAAGAAAATGGAAAGTTGAGAGAAAGAGTGCTGATAAAAGGAATCAGGTATACCGGATTTTCTTTTATCTATTCCTTGCTGTTTTTGCAATATACCTGATCTTTTTTACAGACTTTGTCGACAAGTTTGTTTCATTTTTCGTCCGGTAAATAATGGCTGACATCATTCAACTCCTTCCTGATTCTGTAGCCAATCAGATAGCTGCCGGGGAAGTTATTCTCCGCCCGGCCTCCGCTGTTAAGGAGTTGCTTGAAAATGCCATTGATGCAGGTGCGACGGAAATCAACCTGATTATTAAAGACGCGGGAAAGACACTTATTCACGTGGTAGATAACGGAGGCGGGATGTCGGAAAGGGATGCCCGTATGTCATTCGAACGGCACGCGACCAGCAAGATCAGGCAGGCAAACGACCTTTTCGCGATCCGAACGCTGGGTTTCAGGGGCGAAGCCCTGGCTTCCATAGCTGCTATCGCCCAGGTTGAAATGAAAACGCGCAGACACGAGGATGAATTGGGAACATTGGTTGAAGTTGAAGGATCACGCGTTAAAAACCAGGTGAACTGCAGTTGCCCGGCCGGGACATCCGTCCAGGTTAAAAACCTTTTTTTTAATGTTCCGGCAAGAAGAAGTTTTTTAAAAGCAGAATCGGCTGAGCAAAAGCACATTGTAGATGAGTTTTTTCGTGTTTCCCTGGTTTATCACGAAGTCCGATTCACTTTCCATCAGAATCAAAAAATTCTTTACCAGTTGCAGGTAACAGGCAGAAAACAGCGCATTCTTGCTTTGTTTGGCTCCGGTTATAACGAGCGGCTTATGCCGGTAGAACACATCTCCGATGCCATTTCCATCACTGGTTTCATTGGAAAGCCGGAATTTGCGCGTAAAACCCGTGGCGAACAATTTTTTTTTGTCAACGGGAGGTATATCCGTCACCCTTACCTCCATCATTCCATTGAAAGCGCCTATCGGGAGCTAATTCCCATTGATGCAGTGCCAAGTTATTTTATTTACATCGATACAGATCCCGGCACCATTGACATCAATATCCACCCCACAAAAACGGAGGTAAATTTCCTTGACAACAAAGTGATATATGCTGTCATCCGGTCTGCTGTGAGGCAATGTTTAGGCTTGAATAACATATTGGACAGCATTGACTTTAATGTGGAACGAAGCCACGATTATTCACCTCCGAAAGATGGGCGTCAGGTAAAGAACCCATTTGATGTACCACCATCGGACTACAATCCATTTGACCATTCCGTCGATAAAAAGAAACCGACAGGTGAACCTTGGTTTAAAGCGCCCGTTAAGGGATGGGAAGGCCTTTATGATAACAATGACTTCAAAGGCATTCAGTCACCTCAGAACGATGGTCTGTTCAGTGAAACCGAATTTCAAACCGCATCTCAGGAAGCTGACAGGGCAAGCGTTTTCCAGTTCCATAACCGCTACTTGGTCAGCAGTATCAAATCGGGCCTGGTTGTGATCGATCAGCAGCGGGCCCATGAAAGGATCCTTTATGAACAATACCTGGACCGTATCCAGCATCATCAGCAAATAATCCAACATGAGCTATTTCCTTTTCAGGTTTCATTTGGTCCAAGTGACGGTGAATTGGTCGATGAGATAATGGAAGACCTGAATATCCTTGGATTTCACCTGAACAAACTTGGGAAAAATACGTTTGTTGTATCAGGTACTCCATCCGGTATGCAGGACACGGACCTGCAGGCGCTATTGGAAGATTTATTAGACCAGTATAAGAAGAATCTTGTTGATTTGGGTTTGGATAAAAGCACTAATTTAGCACGCTCTTTGGCTTTCAGTGTGTCTGCTAAATCAGGCAGACGGTTTTTTACAGAAGAGATGAGCCATCTTATTGATGAGCTATTTTCCTGTAAAGCCCCGGATTTAACTCCTGACGGGCGAAAGGTTTTTACTATCATCCCGGTGGATCAAATCAACCAATTACTAAACCGTTAATACGGGTTTAATATGACAGAACAGTTCAGACCGAGGGGATTTTCCTTATTACCGACTCTGGTGAAGAATCTGCTGATCATCAATGGATTAATGTTCATTGCGCAGATTGTAGCGGAGAAATCATTCGGTGTCAACCTCGAAGATTTACTTGGCTTGCATTATCCGGCTTCCATGGCATTCAGGCCCTGGCAGTTTATTACATACATGTTCCTTCATGGTAATTTTTGGCACCTGTTTTTCAATATGTTTGCCCTTTGGATGTTCGGGTATGCTTTAGAAAACATATGGGGGCCCAGGCGTTTCCTGATCTATTACTTTGCCACCGGAATCGGAGCGGGATTAGTTCAATGCCTCGTCATTTTCATTACTGTCAACCCTACAGTGATACTGCTTAATGGGTTAATCGCCGATCCTAATGCCCCCGCGATCTTTGATTTCATCAATCAACATGCCCTTCAGATTAATCAATATTCCGGTGATATTTATTCCCAGGCACAAAAGTTCCAGGAAGCCCTGCAAACCCTTGCTTACAGCCCTGAAAACCGCCAGGCTTTGCAAATTGCGCATGACTTCCTGGTGGATTACCGGGAATATTACCTCAGCCTTCCAAATGTAATTGGTGCGTCAGGTGCTGTTTTTGGCATCTTACTGGCCTTTGGTATGCTTTTCCCGAATACACTGATCTTTATCTATTTCCTTTTCCCGATAAAAGCTAAATATTTCGTGATCATTTATGGTCTTATTCAATTGTTTTATGGTTTCAGCGGGGCAGATTCCAATGTTGCCCATTTCGCACACCTTGGCGGCATGATATTTGGATTTTTCCTGATTCTTTACTGGAAGAAACGAGGCAGGTTATATTAATGTAATCATGAACCCAAACTTTAATCCATTAGAAGATATCGTCCGGTTTTTCAGGTCAAAAGCCGTATTACCAAGGCTTATCCTTATTAATGCTGCGATCTGGGTTGGTATTGGTGCCATGAGGGTTTTCTCCTTCTTATTTAATGTCCCTGATTCCACGCTGACGAATTATATAGTTGATTATTTTGCCTTGCCGGCTAACCTTGGAAGCCTCCTTTCCCATCCCTGGACCCTGATTACTTATATGTTTCTTCACATCGATTTCTTGCATGTTCTTTTCAATATGCTCTGGCTTTTCTGGTTTGGTAAAATATTTCTTGAGTTTCTCAAATCCGGGCAATTATTGTTGATTTATCTATCAGGCGGTATATCAGGTGGTATTTTATACCTGCTTTTCTATAATATTTTTCCCGTATTTGAAAAATCGTTGGATTTATCGTTTGCCCTGGGAGCCTCTGCATCGGTGATGGCCATAGTCACAGCGATTTCTTTTTATGTCCCTGGTTATTCAATACATTTGTTGTTCTTAGGGAAAATAAGAATCTTTTATATTGCTCTCTTTTTATTTATACTTGATTTCTTTATGATCAGGTCGGAAAATGCCGGAGGGCATATTGCCCATATTGGCGGGGCTTTGTTTGGACTCAGTTATATCGTTGCAAGGCGCAAAGGGATGAATTTCAGCGGGGTTTTTGGCATGTCCCGTTTAAAGGAATTTTTCCGGAAGATGAGAAAAAGCAAACTGCGGATTGAATATAACAATACAAGTTCAACCTTTGGACGGCCTCTTACAGATGATGACTACAACATACGCAGGGCCCAAAGACAAAGAATGATTGATGACATTCTCGATAAAATATCAAATTCAGGTTATGAAAGCCTGACTTCAGATGAAAAAGAAATTCTTTTTAAATCGAGTAATTCAAGCAACTAGTCTTATGTAACTATGGGGTAATGAATGTTATATTCTCCAATAGCTTACAAAGTACTTAAAGTAAATTCACCCGGAATAAGTAATGGCTGAGAATAAAACATCTGGAAATAAAAGGCTGGGATTTTTTAACAGCTTTATTCTGATTGTAAATATTTTATTCATATTTGCCCTTGCTTTATCTTACCTGTCAGTGCATGTCAGCCCTGTGAAAAGCTGGATCCTGCCTTTCTTCGGTTTGCTTTATCCTTTCCTGATCATTATCAACCTTTTCTTTGTTATTTACTGGATACTTCGTTTGAGGTGGCTATTCCTGATCCCGGCCATCTTTATTTTAGCGGGGTGGAACCATCTGGAGCGCTTAGTCCAATTCAGTTCACCCGGAACGCCTTCCGCGAACAGCAGTTCTTTCAAGGTAATCAGCTATAATGTTAAAAATCTTTCAAACGATAATGTTGTCCTTATCAAGCCTCAAATCCGCAGCAAGATTCTTGATTTTCTGGATGAAGAAGATGCTGATATTTTATGCCTTCAGGAATTTGCCATCGTGCATCCGGATCCGGAAGCTTTCATCGACTCACTGTCTGATCGCCTGGAAATGCCGTTTCATGCATATATTCAATACTTTGAAAAACCCCGCAAGAGAATTGATGCCATTTTCACTTTTTCAAAATATCCAATCCTCAACTCAGGTTCGGTAAAAAAGGATAATCAACATAATTATGCCCTGTTTACTGACCTGTTGATGGATAAAGATACGGTCAGACTTTTTAATATCCATTTAGAATCTCTCAGGTTCAAGCATGAGGATTATAATTTCATTTCGGAGTTTGATCTGCAATTCGAAGAAAATGAAGATATCCAGGAAGGTTCGCGGAGGATATTTGAAAAACTGAAGACTGCATTTGCCAGGAGAGCTTCGCAGGTTGATAACCTGTCATCCTGTATTATCCAGTCCCCATACCCTGTTATCCTATGCGGCGATTTTAACGATACGCCTAACTCTTATGCATATCAGCAACTGACAGTCAATCTAAAAGATGCCTTTATGCAGAGTGGCAAGGGGTTTGGAAATACCTATATTGGAAAGCTTCCATCCTACCGGATCGATTTTATCCTGTACGATGACTATTTCGTATCCTGGAATTGCAGCAGGAAACTCATTAAACTATCTGATCATTACCCAGTGACCTGCATAATGGGAAAGAGACAGGAGAATTAAATATTTCTGTTGACAGCCACATTTTATCAGGATTGTAAAAAGTATATTAACAGCGTCTTATGGACTTCAAGCTAATATCTGACTTTAAACCCACCGGCGACCAACCGGAGGCCATTAAGCAGCTACTGGAAGGCATTGAGCGCGGCGATCCTGCCCAGGTCTTATTGGGGGTGACCGGTTCGGGAAAAACATTTACTATCGCCAATGTTATTTCCCAAATCAAACGGCCGACCCTCGTGCTAAGCCATAATAAAACGCTGGCAGCGCAGCTTTATGGGGAATTCAGGCAATTCTTCCCTGATAACGCTGTGGAATATTTCGTTTCCTACTACGATTACTATCAGCCTGAAGCTTATCTTCCGGTCACCAATACCTATATTGAGAAAGACCTTTCTATCAATGAGGAGATTGAGAAGTTGCGGTTGAGTACTTCATCTTCATTACTTTCGGGTAGAAGAGATATTATCGTGGTTTCATCTGTTTCCTGCATTTTTGGAATTGGAAATCCGGATGACTTTAATAACAACGTTATCCGCATCAAAACCGGCGAGCATCTCAGCCGCAACCGATTACTTTATTCCCTCGTCGATGCATTATATTCCAGGACGGAGACTGATTTTGGAAGGGGCAGATTCAGGGTCAGGGGTGATAGTGTGGACATCTACCCTGCTTATGCCGATTTTGCCTACCGGATTGTTTTTTTTGGAGATGAGATCGAAGGCATCGAATCTTTTAATCCCCTGAATGGCTTCCGTCTGGATAAGCATGATGAGATCACCATTTTCCCGGCAAATATCTTCGTTACTTCTCAGGACAAGATGAAAGAAGCTTTAAAGGAGATCGAGGAAGATATGTGGAAGCAGGCTGCCTATTTCAGGGAAGTCGGAAAGGTTTTTGAAGCCAAACGGCTGGAAGAACGGGTTACTTATGATGTGGAGATGATGCGGGAACTTGGCTATTGCTCCGGCATTGAAAATTACTCGCGGTATTTTGACGGAAGAGCTTCAGGCACCCGTCCTTTTTGCCTGATCGATTTTTTCCCTGACGATTATCTCATGGTAATTGATGAGAGCCATGTTACAGTGCCTCAGGTCAGGGCTATGTATGGCGGCGACCGCTCCAGGAAGCAAACCCTGGTGGAGTTTGGGTTCAGGCTGCCTTCTGCACTTGATAACAGGCCGCTTAAGTTCGACGAATTTGAATCATTGGTCAACCAGATCATTTATGTCAGTGCTACTCCAGCCGATTATGAACTTCAGCGTTCAGGAGGTGTGGTTGTTGAGCAGCTGATCCGGCCAACAGGGCTATTGGACCCGGTTATCGAAGTCAGGCCCAGCCAGAATCAGATTGACGACCTGCTTGAAGAAATCGACAAAACCGTTAAAAGCGGGAGCCGGGTATTGGTGACAACACTCACAAAAAGGATGGCGGAAGAACTGACGAAATATATGGTAAGATTAGGCATTAAGTGCCAATATATCCATTCTGAAGTCGAGACACTTGATAGGGTGGAGATAATGAGAGATTTACGACTGGGTAAATTTGATGTTTTAGTTGGCATTAATTTACTAAGAGAAGGGCTCGACCTGCCTGAAGTGTCTCTGGTAGCTATTCTTGATGCGGATAAAGAAGGATTTCTGCGTTCTGCCCGATCACTTACCCAGACAGCCGGAAGGGCGGCAAGAAACATTGATAGCCGCGTTATCATGTATGCAGATAAGATCACTGATTCCATGCGGACGACTATCGATGAGACCACCCGTCGAAGAGAGAAACAACTGGCTTACAATGAAGAGCACGGCATCACCCCCACTGCAATAATTAAATCTGTTGAACGGATTATGGGGCAAACTGTTGTGGCCGATGCAAAAAAGAGAGAGCCTCAGGCTTACTATGAAAAACAGGATGTTGAAGTCGCCGCAGATCCTGTGCTTCAATATATGACTGATGCCCAGTTGTTAAAATCCATTTCGGATCTGAGAAAAGAGATTGAAAAGACGGTGAAAGATCTCGATTTTATCAATGCAGCGAAACTCCGCGACGAAATGTTCACCCTTGAAGATTACTTTAATGAGAGAAAATCTGGTTCAAAGAAATTATAAACCAAATATTCCATATCAATAAAATGAATGACCAGGAGCTTTTACAAGCAGCTATATGTGCAGCTATCTCAGGAAGTTCCGAAATCCTTGATATTTACGGGCAGGAATTTGAAGTCGAGTTTAAGGTGGATAAGAGTCCGCTGACGTTGGCTGACCAATATGCCCATGAAGCCATTTGTAATGCTTTGAAGGCGACAGGACTGCCAATACTGAGTGAAGAAGGGAAAAATATCCCCTATGAGATCCGAAAGGATTGGGAGAGATTCTGGTTGGTCGATCCTTTAGATGGGACAAAAGAATTCGTAAAGCGAAACGGCGAGTTCACGGTTAACATCGCCCTGATTAGTAATCGGAAGGCCGTGATGGGAGTTATACTGGTGCCGGTTAGCGGATTACTCTACTTTGCATCCCGTTCAACAGGGGCCTTTAAAATCATACTGGAAGGCAAAGGCGACATGAGCCTTGAGAAAATGATGCAAGATGCTGAATCTTTGCCTTTGCCAGGCTTGCTTCATACAGTAACTGTAGTGGGCAGCCGATCTCACCTTTCGCAAGAAACAACAGATTTTGTACAGAATCTGCAGAAAAACCAACCAGACCTTGATTTTATTTCCATAGGAAGCTCACTGAAATTGTGCCTGATTGCTGAAGGGAAGGCACATATTTACCCTCGTTTAGGGCCAACCATGGAATGGGACACCGCTGCCGGCCAGGCGATCGTGGAGATTTCAGGTGGCAAAATGGTTCAGGCCGATTCAGGGGAAGCAGTCCTTTATAACAAACCTGACCTTCATAATCCCTGGTTTGTGGCCAGCAGATTATTTTTCTGTTTCGATCAATTCCACATCAAAAACGAGCGGTGAGAAAGGCGGGATTACATCCCCGGCTCCCTTTTCTTTATATGCCAGTTTAGATGGAATGATCAATGTTGCTTTACCGCCTTCATTCATCAAGGCAATGCCAACATCCCATCCTTCGATTACAGCTCTGCGGCCAAGCGCAAATTCAAACGGCTCGCCTCTTTCAACAGAAGAATCGAACATGGTGCCATCAAGCAGTTTGCCGGTATAATGGACTTTAACTTTCTTGCCATCGATAGGTTTCGGGCCTGTCCCGGCTTGTTTTTCAATATAAATCAAGCCATTAGGCAAAATAGTGGTAGGTGTTATGTTATTATCTTTCAAATATTTCTGAATGGATGCAATTTCCTCCTTTTCCTTCCGGGATGCTTCAGCCATTTGTTTTGCATTTTTGTCAGCTTGTTTACGTTCAAATTCCTCATTGCTCATGATTTTAATCATCTCAACCTCATAGTAAAGTGTACTGAAAGCTGGGACTACACTGCCTGCGCCCTGGGCCCCGAAAGCCATTGCAGAAGGTACAATAGCGTTAGCTTTTCCGCCTTCACGCATCATGCCTATAACTTCCTGGAAGCCCTTGTTCTCAAACTGGCTGCCATATTTAAAATCCACAGGTTCACCTCTTTCAATTGTTGAAAAAAGCTTTTCACCGCCCAGTAAATAAACAGTATAATGAGCATTAACATAGCCATCCTTTACCGCTGTTTTTCCGGTTCCCTTTTTTGTTTCGAGAAAGTAAATACCTGAACTGGTTGGCTGTACGGTAATTTTATTATTCGTGACATATTCCTGAAGGCGTATCATTTCTTCCTGTTCCAGTTGCATGTTCTTCACCTCGGCCTCTTTGTCAATTTCTGCCTGTGTCTGGACTTTTTGCACTTTTACCTCAAAATAAATGTCGCTCTCATCAGTAAGGAAAGCAGGTACGGCAGGCTGCCCAAAAGTTTTGGTGAACAATGGCCCGGCTTTCAGCACGAACGTGGCACTGTCACCCTGTTTAAGGAGTTGCAGGCACTTATAAAAATCGCCTTCATATTGTGATTCTGCGACAGGCAGGACAATGGGTTGTTGTACATTCTTGCTGTCAAAAAGCGCTGAATCCTTAAGTCCGTATTTCAGAGAAAGGGTCAGGATGCTGCCAATACGGACTTTAGCAGTATCGTTATTGTCATCCTTGTAGATTTTGTAATAAACACCGGTCTTGGTCTTTTTAAATCCGGGATATGCTCCCATGTTGCAGGAAATCATCAAGGCAGAAATGCTTACCAGGACGATAGTCAGGATTAAAATTTTCTTTAAGCTCATAAATATTATTAATTAATGTTTGCTAATACATGCTGATGAATTCTATATCATAGACCAGGGAAGCTTTTTTGTGTATTTTTTTCTGGTCACCGATCAGGCCATAAGCGAGATGCGAAGGTATAATAAATTTCGTACGGTCACCTACCTTTAGCAATAAAATAGCTTCCTCCAAGCCTGTGATCACCTGGCCTTTACCAACCTGGAAAACAATAGGACCATCTTTTAATGCCGAATAAACCGTGTCACCGTTTAACAAGCTCAATGTATAAGATAACTTCACAGTCTTGCCATCCTGAGCTTTTGCACCAATCCCCTGTTTAGTAATCATATATCTGATACCGGTATTGGTTGTCTCCATATTCCAGTGGTGACGAAAAATGAAATCTTCAATTTGTTCATTTTCTGTCTTTGCGGCTTCCTGGTTGGCTTTAATGAGCGGTTCTTTATATTTCGAAGGGCTTTGAAGAGGCTTTCCCGGGCCACTCCTGTCACAATGCGTGAAAAGTATGACTAACGCCAGAAAGGTCAAAAATCTAAAAACTGTATTGACAGAAATCATGGATAAATCCTTCAGAATGAAGAACGGTCAATCTTTTCCTTGTATTGCACCAGCACTTCTTTAAGTTTAATGATAGTTTCGTCGAGGGAAACAAATGAATCACCGCCGGCCGCATTTTTGTGACCGCCACCGTTAAAATATTCACGAGCGATATTGTTAACGGAAAGGTCGCCTTTCGACCTGAAAGAAAGCCTGATACGGTCCTTTCTTTCAGTCATTAAGACGGCAATTTTGATGTTTTCAATAGAAAGTGCATAGTTGACAATACCTTCTGTATCGCCAACCTGATGATGGAAGCGGTCGATTTCGTCTTTCGACAAAGCTATATAAGCAGTGCTTAATTCAGGAAGGATCGTCAGTTTTTCGATCAGGCAATATCCCAGCAGGCGTAACCTGTTTTCTGAATAGGTATCATATACGAGCCGGTGTATCTGTTCCGGGTTGATGCCTGTCCGAAGCAGTGAAGCCGTAATCTGAAAAGTGTCCGCGTAATTACAGGAAAAACTGAAAGAACCGGTATCGGTCATAATCCCCACGAACAGGCAGGTCGCGATATCGTTGTCGATCCTGTCAAGCCAGGAACAACCTTCTATAAAACGGTAAAGTAGTTCAGAGGTTGATGAAGTTTGAATGACTGAGAGATAAAAGTCAAAATCGGTCAGAACAGGATCAGGGTGATGGTCGATGAGTATCTTTTTTCCCCCGGCTTTTCTTAATGCCTTTTCAATGACATCTATGCGATTAAGGGCATTATAATCAAGGCAAAAGATAAGGTCGGAGCGGGAAATGATATCCTTAGCTTTTTCTTCATTTAGCCGGAAGATGATTACTTCATTGCTTCCAGGCATCCATTTCAGGAAAGCAGGATAATCGTTGGGTACCATGGCAATGGCCTCCTTTCCCATTTTACTCAGCAGACCGGCCAGGGCAAGAACAGATCCTATCGCATCGCCATCTGGGTTATGATGACTGGTAACAAGGATAGACCGGCTATGACCGATTAAATCTTTAATATCTTCGTATTCGAAATTCTTCAAAGGAAACTTGTAATAATCAGCAAAGTAAACAAATTTAGTTGGTTATTTAAAGTGATACCTGAATTTTATCCTTTGATTTCGAAGGGCTTTATTCACTAATGCCGGAGAACAATGGATTTATTTTATTTTTGCACGCTTAAAACAAAGAAAAATTAACTATGAACGGAAACATCACATTAACCATGATCAAGCCCGAGGCCGTCAGAAACGGTAACATCGGTAACATTTTAGCTAAGATTTCATCGGGTGGATTCACACTTATTGCAATGAAATATTTGAAACTCACCCGAGCTCAGGCTGAGAAGTTTTATGAAGTACACCGGGAGCGTCCATTTTATAATGACCTGGTGGAATTTATGTCATCGGGGCCTATTGTAGCTGCTGTTTTAAAAAAGGAGAATGCAGTAGAAACTTACCGTAAATTTATCGGGTCGACTAATCCGAAGGATGCCGCTCCGGGAACCATTCGCGCACTTTACGGGACAAACATTCAGGAGAATGCCGTACATGGGTCCGACAGCGACGAAAATGCAATTAAAGAAGCTGCGTTCTTTTTCAGTGAGCTGGAACGTTTCTAGCAATTCATTTTTCCGAAGATTTAAGAATCCGGAAAGTATTATTTTTATAAACGATTATGATATGGTCCACCGGTTCCTCATCAGCATGAGCCAGTGGTTTTTTATTTTCCGCATTAACAATTGGGGCATTCTGCAATTGAATCAGATCATTTACTGCATTGGAATCACCCTGGGTTAAATCTTTTTGAGGACTATTCCTGCCTGTTATCAGCCATACTGCATCAATATCCGGGAACAAGTTTAAAATCTTTTCCAGAAAATCAAGACTGGGTTTATTACGTCCGGAAAGGACATGGGATACGCTGGAACGTTGCACACCGATCCGGTCTGCAAATTCAGAGGGTGAGAGATGCAATTGTTCCAATAACGATTTGAATCGTTTTATCATGGTTAAGTATTTCTGGCGATGGTGTTTTCCTTAAAATGGAAATACTGGTTTACAAAAGTAAAATAATAAGTTCAAATATGTAAATTACATTTGTAAACAGTTGAATTATTTTAGTTGGATTCATATCATGTTAATATACAATAATAGATCTTGATATTTTGTATTATTTGATGACATTAATACCAAATAATTCACATTTGTCAATTATAATGTACATTTTTTAATAAACTTAAAATAATCAAAAAAGATCAATGGTTTTGTGATTATCCAATTGTAATTCAGATTAATAATATCTCATGATTAAAGTATCACTTAATTAGTAAATTTTCGGGCAGGACATTATGAAAAGTTACTCCTTCCCCCACCCTTTTTAAGGTTGTCATTAATCCCACCGTAGATCTCTCGAGCCTTGAAAGGTTCGCCTATGAGTATTCTAAAATAATTGTTGATGACCTGGCTAGAAAAGGGGTACCAGCGGGTAATTAGAAGATGGGGATCCGAATACAGAATATAGAATTCAGAATAATTACCTTTTTATTACTTTCTGAACGGATTGAAATCCATTTAGGTTAACCTTCACAAAATACAACCCTTTCGGGGCATTTTGAAGTAGGTCAATTGTTACTGTCGCTGAATTAATTAAGCTTACTTTCTGTAATCCAATAAACCGCCCGGTTATATCACTAATTTCAATAATACCTTCATTCATCCTTGCTCCCACACCCCCATGGTTCCCTGCATCAACGGTGAACACATCCCGGAATGGGTTCGGATAAATTTTCAAATATGCCGTTTCTCCATCCGGCCCATCTATTATAGTGAGGATATTATTAGCCAAAACGAAATCAGGAATTCCAAAACCAAGCATGTCATCAGGTGTAAGGTACTGGCTGGCGCTTTGACGAATAGCGTCGGCGATCTGCATATTGCTTAATGTGGGATTTGCCTGCCACAGGCATGCTGCCATGCCTGCAAGAATTGGAGAAGAGAAAGATGTGCCGCTACCGTAACCAAAACCTCCCCCATATGGATCCGCTACATAAGCGTCTGATCCTTGCGCAACGACGTCAGGCTTCACCCTCCCGTCATACGAAGGTCCATGCGAACTAAACGCGGCATAATTACCACTTCCATCTACTGCTCCGATACCCATTACACTGTCGCCATCTGAGGGCGCACCCAGATAGTACCAGGCATCGGTGCCTGAATTACCAAGGCTGTTTACAACCAGGATACCTTTTTTTGCCGCCATGTCACCACCGATAGTTGAAGGAGCTGTATCGCCATCCATATCAGCATAAGTATGGTTCTGGGCAGGGTCGTCAAATTCAGTGTATCCCAATGAGGAATTGATAACATCAGCACCGACACTGTCAGCAAATTCAGCAGCTGACACCCAATTATATTCTTCGATTATATATTCCGAGTTCCCGTCCTCCGAATGTAAGAGCCAATAAGACGCCTTGGGCGCTGTACCGATCAATTGCCCGGGATAATTGCCCCCCATAAGGGACAGTACCATCGAACCGTGCGGATGACCGTCAAATGACATTTCTCCCCCATACACAAAGTCCCGTGTGCCGAGGATCTGGCTATTTTGCCAAAGACTGTCGAATACATCAAGGACATTGGCATTATAAAATCCGGCATCAATTACGGCAATTACTTTTCCTTGTCCACGGTAACCCATCTCATGTAAAACGTCTCCGTTTAACATCTGGATCTGGTTCAATCCCATCCCATAATCGAATATGCCCATTTCGAAGCCTTGCTTGAGATTGGATACAATAGCTTCCTGATAAATTTCATGCTTAAAGAAAGGCTTTTCAAAGTCTTTGGTCCAGACAGGCATTGATGGCGCGGGTTTTGGTGATTTAGTAACACCTGCTACATAAGGTAAAGCATTAATGGTATCGATAACTGTCGGATTATCCGTAAAAATCGTAACCCCGTTCAGCCATTTGCTGGGATTCAGGATTGTTGCCCCTGCCGCTGCTAAGCCTTGTAAATAAATTGGATTTACCGGCAGATCAGTTACATCGACCGGTATATCCTGGTTCAACCTTCTGTCGAGAGCTCGCTGGGAAAGAAATTCCAAAGGATTATCTATAGAATAAGGTGAATTGTTTTTATCGGTAAACCTGACAAAATACTTGTCGGGTGAAATCTGCGCACCGGCTATAAAAGAGACGAACATCAGCAAAATTGCAAGGGCTTTGGTTTTCATGTGATTGATTTTGTTGCAAAAGTAATAAAATTAGAATGAAGGCCTAGGTTACCCTTAAACAATCCGAACCAGGATTTGTTTAAATTGCATATCTTTGATTATTATGCGCATTGATATCATTACGATTTTTCCCGGAATGTTTTCCGGCCTGTTTGATTTTTCCATAATCAGACGGGCCATGGATAAGGGTGCGGTAGAAATTCACCTGCATGATCTGCGTGATTATTCCTTGAACAAATACCGCAGTGTAGACGATTACCCTTTTGGCGGAGGGGCTGGAATGGTCATGATGGTGGAACCCATTGCGGAGTGTATCAGCCAGCTAAGAAATGCCAGAATCTATGACGAAGTCATTTTTTTAACACCGGATGGCAAGTTGCTGAACCAGGGCATTGCCAATGAACTATCGCTCAAAGGAAACCTGATACTTCTGTGCGGTCATTATAAAGGGGTCGATGAGCGATTAAGGGAACACTACATTACACGTGAGCTTTCAATCGGTGATTATGTTCTATCCGGAGGGGAATTGGCGGCCGCCGTCCTGGTCGACTGTGTTATAAGGCTCATCCCCGGTGTGCTCGGTGATGAAACCTCTGCACTGTCCGATTCTTTTCAGGATGGCCTTTTGTCTCCGCCTGTTTACACCCGTCCGGCTGATTTCAAAGGATGGAAAGTCCCGGAAATTTTGCTCTCAGGCCATGAGGCGAAGATTCGCGAATGGCGCCTGAAACAGTCCATTTACAGGACTAAAAAACGCAGACCAGGATTATTGGAAGATAAAGATTGATTAGTAATACCTGGATCCGGTCAATAATTTTTCATCTGAAAGATTTGCCAAGTTGTATTTAGTTGTATATTTGCACTCTTTTTTACAAGAACCGGTTAAAATACTTGATTGAGATGAGCAAGAATGAATTAATGCAGTTTGTGGAAAACCTTAGCACTGTTAAGAAATTTCCGAATTTTAAGGCTGGTGATACCATAACGGTTACTTATAAGATTCGTGAAGGAAATAAAGAAAGGTTGCAGAATTACCAGGGCGTTGTTTTGCAACGTGTCGGTACCGGCGCTACTGAAACATTCACAGTACGTAAAATTTCGGCCAACATAGGCGTAGAAAGAATTTTCCCGATCTCTTCCCCATTTATTGATGAAATCCAGGTAAACAAGAAAGGCCGTGTCCGCAGGGCAAGGATCTTCTACCTGCGGGATCTTAAAGGTAAGAAAGCCCGTATAAAAGAAGCCAGATATTAGGATGAGATCCGGGAGAGGCTGTCAGAAAATGGCAGCCTTTCTATTATAATGTTATTGCCCTTTTAACATTTGGTGTTTTAAGGGTATTTTTTTTTATTTTTGAGAGATGAGAAGAGTTCTTGTAGCCCCGTTTATCGGATTGATCTATGTTTATAAATACGTGATCTCTCCCATGCTGCCCAAGGGATGCAGACACTTTCCGAGTTGTTCTTCTTATTCCATCGATGCATTGAAAATGCATGGCCTATACAGGGGCGGCTTATTGGCAGCTGACCGGGTTGCACGATGCCGACCCTGGGGAACCAGCGGATACGATCCAGTTCCCCGCTTCATCATTAAAAAAATTCAACTCAGAAGATTGTTACCTGGGAATCGGGAGAACTATCCATCTTGTGACCGGTTAAAGCCGCATTAAGGATCAGTTTTATTTCTTATTTTTGCAATACTATAAGTCCTTTGAATTCCTTTTACTATATTGTGAAGAAATTTAATGATCATTCCTATGGCTCCGAACAAACAACAGGAAATCGTAACTGTATGCAGGAAAGCTCATTTCAATGCTACGCACCGCCTCCATAATCCCAACTGGACAGATAACAAAAACGAAAAGGTTTTCGGGAAGTGTAACAATGAGAATTATCATGGTCATAATTACGACCTGATAGTGAAGGTTACCGGTCCGGTTGACCATGAAACCGGGTATGTTATCGACCTTAAAATCCTTAACGATATTATCAGGCAGTATGTCATTGAAAGATATGACCATAAGAATTTATACCTTGATATGCCTGATTTCAAGGACCTTAATCCTTCCGCTGAGAATATTGTCATAAAGATCTGGCATCTTTTAAGGGACCAGATAGATACTAAATTTGATTTATCTATCCAATTGTTTGAAACGGAACGTAATTACGTGGAATATTCCGGCCACGGTAAAATTTGATTTAGCGATATCCGCTTACTGTTTTAAAAATATTATTACCCCCGTAATTCATGGGACACCAGCACGAAGATTCCAATCCAATAAGTTTCGAAAATCTGCTATCGGTGCTTCAGCATACGCTGATGGTGACCTTTTTTGTATTGGTTGTGATGCTGTTAATCGAATATATCACTGTCCAGAGCCGGGGGCGGTGGACCAGGCCCTTAGGACGGTCAGGTTATCTCCAGATTGTTGTTGCTGCTTTTTTTGGTCTGATACCCGGATGCCTGGGAGGTTTTACATCTGTTTCTTTATACATTCACCGCACATTTAATTTCGCCGCTTTATTAACAACCATGATTGCGACGACTGGCGATGAGGCTTTTGTTATGTTCTCCCTTTTCCCCTCCAAAGCATTGCAATTGAACCTGTATCTTCTCCTTTTGTCAGTCGCGGTAGGTTCTGTTATTTATATAATTTTCAAAAACAAAAGTCCCTTAAAAAGTGAAGAGATAGAAATCCCTTTGCACAAGGAAGAACCTGATTGCACCTGCTTTGAGCCTGGGCTGATCATTCCACAACTCAGGAAAATTTCTTTTACCCGCACCTTGCTGATTACCGGGAGTTTATTGTTCCTGCTCCATTTATTTACGACAGCCGAATTTCATCATCCAAACGGTTGGGAGAAAACCACCTATATTATTGTGACACTCATTGGATTTTTCATTGTTACCACTGTTCCAGACCATTTCCTGACTGAGCACCTTTGGAAACACACCATAAAAAGGCATATACCCAGGATTTTTATCTGGACCCTGATCGCCTTTCTCGTCATTGATGTCTTCCTGGGATATTTTAACCTGGATCAATGGATCAGTTCAAATACTGCAATTATACTTGTGCTGGCTTTGCTGATTGGTCTCATCCCGCAGTCGGGACCGCATATTATATTTGTCACACTTTTTGCCGGTGGGGCCATCCCTTTTAGCGTGCTTTTAGCCAATTCCATTGTTCAGGATGGTCACGGCGCCATTCCATTGCTGGCGGAATCGCCCAGAAGCTTCATTGCTGTGAAAGCAATAAAATTAGTTTTAGGAATCATAGCCGGCGCTTCAGGTATTATTTTAGGTTTTTAGCAGTTAAAGATGATCACGGTCTTAATCACTATTTTATTTTTTAGGAAATGCTCCGAACAATTTCGACAGGAAACGATGAAACTTATGCACCCCGTCAGGGTTGGCATGCATCATGATACAGGCACCATAAACCAGTTTCACCCCATTCTGTTTAGCGATCTCAACTGCTTCTTTTGTTTCCGCTCCCTGCTGGAGCCAAAAGTGGGTGAAACCGTGATGAATGGCATTCTCGACGGCCCCGGCCGTATTTGCTTTAGGGGTCATGAACAAGCCATATCTGACACTTTCAGGCAAACCTGAAACATCGTTATAGCACTTAATACCTTCCACATCATCCATATTCGGGTTTACCGGATATATATCATAGCCTTTGGCAAGAAGTTCTTTAAAGACATTCCGGCTAAATTTTTTGGGATCACGGGAAAGCCCGATAAAAGCAAATTTCTTCGGTTGAAGAAATTCATCAATGATTTTTAACCTGTTTTTCGCCATGGCTTTTTTGATTTGGTTGTGTTTAATAATGGTTGAAATTGTTGAACTTATTCAAGGATAATGCTTTTCTGACCCTGAATAATTTTAATGATATTATTACCACTTCAAAGATAGTAACTTCACTCAGGTTTTGAACAAATCAACTATCTCATTGTTTCAATAGAAATTTAACACTAATAAAATGAAGACACTTATAATTATTTCTGCTATAATTCTCACTTCCTCTCTGGTAAATTCTCAAAGTACAGGTAAAAAGACTTTTTACGATTTTACCGTAACGACAATCGATGGCAAGGAGTTTCCACTATCACAACTTAAAGGAAAGAAGGTTCTCGTTGTCAACACAGCCTCAAAATGCGGATATACCCCGCAATACGAGGATCTGCAAAAACTTTTTGAAACCTATGGCAGGGATAATTTTACTGTAATTGGTTTTCCGGCAAATAATTTCATGAGTCAGGAGCCTGGCACAAATGAAGAGATTAAGCAATTCTGCAGCTCAAAATATTCTGTTACTTTCCCGTTGATGTCGAAGATCTCGGTTAAGGGAAGCGATATCGCTCCGGTATACAGTTGGTTGACTTCAAAGGCAGAGAATGGAGTTATGGATGCGCCGGTGAAATGGAATTTTCAGAAATTCATGATCGATGAAAACGGTAACCTGATTGGTATGGCACCTTCAGGAGATAATCCCCTATCAGAAAAGATTGTGAACTGGATCAAGGAAAAATGACTGAAATGTTTATTAAAAAAGGTTTCCAACCCTCGGGTTGGAAACCTTTTTTGTTATCTTGCAAGCCACTTATCATAATAAGTCTCCCATGAATATAGAAGCCTTTTTTAAAGTTACGTACGGCCTTTACCTTGTTTGCTCAAAAGACGGAAATAATTACAACGGCCATATTTCTAACACAGTTTTCCAGGTAACTGCAGATCCACCGAAATTTGTGGTTGCTTCACATAAAAATAATCTGACAACGAGTTATATTGAAAAGAGCAATCTATTTTCCGTTTCTATTCTTCAACAGGATGTCGATCTCGATTTTATAGGACCATGGGGTTTTAAATCCGGAAAAAATGCAGATAAATTCACGGCAACATCTTACAAAATAGGCAAAACAGGCGTTCCTATCGTTCTTGACAAGTCTATAGCTTACCTTGAATGTGAAGTCATTGAAAAAATTGATACCGGCACGCATATTCTCTTCATTGGACGGGTAGTAGATGCTGAAATCCTTGACAATGAGTCCAAACCATTGACATACACCTATTACAGAGAGGTGATAAAAGGACTGTCGCCTAAGAACTCCCCAACTTACACCGGCGACATCTTAGAAAAGAAAATTCATCAGGAGCCAGATATTCCAAAAGGAAAGCCTAAAAAGTACCAATGTTCAATTTGCGGATATATTTATGACCCGGAAGAAGGGGATTCTCATTCCGGAATTGTTCCAGGTACGGCTTTTGAAGATATCCCGGATGATTGGACCTGTCCCATTTGCGGAGTTTCTAAAAAAGACTTTTTCATGATTGATTGATCCTGCTTTAATCTGTTGCCATTATTCTAATCTCCGTCCTTCGGTTTAGGGCCCTGCCTTCTTCTGATCTATTGGAGCTTACCGGGCTGCCTTCTCCATAACCTTTGTAGGACAATCTGCCGGCAGCTATTCCATGATCCAGCAAATATCCATAAACAGCCCTGGCTCTTTTCATGCTCAACTCAATATTGTATTCTTTCGTCCCTTCATCATCCGTGTGCCCCCCAATCTCAATCATGACACTTGAATTATTGATCAGAAAACTGACAAGTTTATCAAGTTCGGCATAGGAAATGGCTTTTAACTGATACTGGTCTGTTTCATAGAAAATATTCCTCAGGATCATCGTATTGCCCACCGCAATTGGTTCCAACGGAATATCTTTCACCACCGGATCCCATCTTGATTTAATTTCTGACAATGGGAAATGTTCAGAATAAAAAAGATACCCATCGCACGAAACATTCAGTGCGTAATTCCTTTCACCGGGAAGGCAAACCAGGAATTCGCCGTTTTGTTTGTCAGACCTGGCTTCAACAATGGTAGAGCCCTGTACAATGTCTATCAGCTCAAACCTGGCTTCAAGCGGCTGCCCGCTGACCTGATCATACACTTTACCTTTCAAATAACTTACCGGCGTGGGCCTGATCTCCTCATATAAATCAAACATAAAAATATCATATCCTCCCTCCCCTTCCAGGCTGTTACTGGAGATAAAACCCAGGTTCCCTTCCGGGTTTACGACTATAATAAGTTCATCGGCTGAGCTATTGATTGGAAATCCCAGGTTTTCAGGCTGTGTCCATGCTCCGTTTTTAAATACTGACCTGTACAAATCGGCCCCTCCCAGTCCAGGGTGGCCAAAGGAAGAAAAATACAGTGTTGTATTGTCATAATGGATAAACGGGGCCATTTCGGCATCGGCAGTATTTATCGGGATTCCGAGGTTTACCGGTTTGATCCATCCCCCATCAGGCGTCATCTCCGTTTTCCATATATCGGAGCTTCCCAGGCTGCCCTTACGGTTACTGGCAAAGTATAATGTTTTACCATCGGGTGATATGGAAGGCTGCGCATCCCAAAGGTCGGAGTTAATATGAACTCCCATGTTCTTTGCTTTTGACCAGGTATCGCCTTTTTTCTCAGAATAATATAAATCACAACTACCATAGCTGTCAGGCCGGAAGCATGCGGTGAAGAAAAGTAACCTGCCATCAGGGGATATGCACAATGCGCCTGCATCATTTTCTTTTCCGGGCGGAAAATTCAATTGGATAGCATTCTCAGCCGTATCTCCGCTAAAGACTGCATAATAAAAATCTTCATTAAACTCTTTAAGATAGCTTGCATTCTTAATCCGCCTGGTAAAAAACAGCCCTGAACCATCCGCTGATAAGGCATTTATATATTCGTCTGCTGCTGTATTGATGCCTGTACCCAAATTTACCGGATTAAAGGAAACCGGATTACTGACCAGATTTTTTCTAAGCTGGGAAATACTGAGTTTTTTCTCAATGGTGCTTCTTAATTCTGGTCTAAGGTCAGTGTAACCAAGGAGTTTTTCATAATTATTGTACGCTTCATCATATCTCTCAAGTGTAAAAAGTGTATTGGCAAGGAGGTTATAAACCACTTCTTCCCCATCTGGGTTGAAATTAAGAGCTTTACGGTATTGATTGACAGCCTCAGCAAGCCTGCCTGTTTCTAAAAGGACATCGCCAAGCAAAATATAAGCTTCTGCCAGGGTTGAATCTGCTTTAATGGCTTTATACAACTCATTTTCACAATCTTCCCAATTGCCTGACTGAAAATCGGTCCTTGCTTTTTCAAAAGATTTCCACGCCTTTTTTGATTCACCTTCCTGACCTATGACGTCTTGAAAAGGAATGATGATGAAAAATATCATTACCGAAACAACCAGGGAAAAGAAATTGATCTTATGTAGTGATCGTTTTTTCACTAAAAATCCTATTAATAAGGCTAACGAAATGCTATTCCACCCTTTCAGGGAATATGAATAAACTTATGCGTTTGCAGTGAAATATTCCAATCCGGATGTGCTTTAACATAATCAACGATCAAAGGGAGGATTTGATTATGTTTACTCCATTCGGGTTGTAAAAAAAGATGACAGCCGGATTGTGCTTTTTCCGCATTCAATTCTGCCCAGCGAAAATCGCTTTCCTGGCTGATGATCACTTTTATCTCATGTGCCTGATGAAAATATTCCAGTAAAGGTAAAGATCCTTTTTTTGGTGACAGGCAAATCCAGTCCCATGTACCGGTAAGTTTTCTTACCCCGGCAGTTTCCAGGAAAGTTTTAACTTTTCTTTGCTTTAATTCGCTGCAAAGATAGTCCAGGTTATAAAGAACCGGTTCGCCTCCAGTCACTACGACTGCCCTGGCAGGATGCTGTAATACTTTTTGTACGATGTTATCGGTGAGTGTTAAAGGGTGAAGGTTTGCATCCCATGACTCCTTCACATCGCACCACCAGCAGCCCATGTCGCAGCCGCCCAATCGGATAAAATAAGCGGCTTTACCTGTATTGAATCCTTCTCCCTGGATAGTATAAAAATCTTCCATCAGCGGAAGCAGCCTTCCCTGGTCAAAGAGGATTTTTTGTTCTTCAGGCATATATTTCTTTTTTAGCTGCCTTGATGGTATTTAAAAGCAGCGAGACGATTGTCATTACACCCACCCCTCCCGGCACGGGTGTGATCATAGAGGCTTTTTTCGAGACCTCATCAAATTTCACATCGCCAATCAGCCGGTAACCAGATTCTGTGGCATCAGATGGGATCCTGTGGATGCCAACATCAATAACCACTGCACCTTCCTTGACCATATCGGCTGTTACAAAAGCCGGCTGGCCTATGGCAGAAATAAGGATATCGGCTTCAACAGTAATTTTATTCAGGTTTTGTGTCTTGCTATGGCAAATCGTAACTGTTGCATTTCCGGGATAAGATTTTCTTGACATCAGGATGGCTAAGGGGGTGCCTACAATATTACTTCTTCCAAGAATTACGCAATTCTTACCTTCTGTTTGAACCTTATAATATTCGAGGAGTTTCATAATTCCAAAAGGTGTTGCAGGAAGATATGCGGGTAAACCCTGAACCATTCTGCCAATATTGATAGGGTGAAAACCATCGACATCCTTTTCAGGCCAGACCTTTTGAATGATTTTACCGGCGTTGATATGGGAAGGCAAAGGGAGTTGAACGATAAGGCCATGAACTTCCGGGTCATTATTGATGAAATCAATCATTGCCAGGAGCTCTTTTTCACTGATTGAGGCGGATTGCCTGTATATTGAAGAGACAATCCCCACTTCATGGCAGGCTTTTTCTTTATTCCTGACATAAGTCTGACTGGCAGGATCTTCACCCACCAAAATAGCTGCCAGGTGGGGATCTACACCCGATTTGATCAGGCGGGAAGCTTCCTGTTTCAGCTCAAGCTTAATTTTTTCTGCGACCAGTTTTCCATCTATTAATTTCATCAACAATCAATTAACTAATTATCAATCTGAAATTTTCACACATTACCTTTTGGGGGCACCCTTCATATTTTGCATAGCCCTCATCATGTTTTTCCCTTTTTCTCCTGACATCATTTTCATCATTTTGCTGGTTTCGTAGAACTGTTTGATCAGCCTGTTGACTTCCTGAATATCATTACCACTGCCACTTGCGATCCTTTTCCTTCTTGAACCATTTAAAAGTTTGGGATTTTCTCTTTCCCGGGGTGTCATCGACTGGATGATGGCTTCAATACCTTTGAAAGCATTATCATCAATATCAATATTACGAAGGGCCTTGCCCATTCCAGGTATCATGCTCATCAGGTCTTTCACATTACCCATTTTTTTGATCTGCTTGATCTGGGTAATGAAGTCGTTGAAATTAAATTCATCCCGGGCAATTTTTTTCTGCAACTGGCGTGCTTCTTCTTCATTGAATTGCTCCTGGGCCCGCTCAACCAATGATACGATATCGCCCATGCCGAGAATCCTGTCGGCCATACGAGCCGGATAAAAAATATCAATGGCATCAATTTTTTCACCGATACCAACGAACTTGATGGGTTTATTCACAACCGCGCGAATGGTCAATGCAGCACCACCCCGGGTATCGCCATCAAGTTTAGTAAGGATCACACCATCATAATCAAGACGATCATTGAAAGTCTTGGCTGTATTAACTGCGTCCTGGCCGGTCATAGAATCAACCACAAAAAGGGTTTCATGAGGCTGAACCGCATTTTTAATAGCTGAGATCTCACGCATCATATCTTCATCGATCGCCAATCGCCCGGCCGTATCTATGATCAATACATTATAATTCTTATCCTTTGCATATTGCTGTGCCCGCCTGGCAATCTGCACCGGGTCCTTGTTATCGTCTTCCGTGTAAACCTCTACGTCAATCTGGCCACCAAGCACTTTAAGCTGTTCAATAGCAGCAGGACGATAAACGTCGCATGCAACTAATAAGACCTGCCTCCCTTTTTTTGATTTGAGGTAATGAGCCAGTTTTGCTGAAAAAGTGGTTTTCCCGGAACCCTGGAGCCCTGCCATCAGAATTACAGCAGGTTTCCCCTGGATGTTAAGTTCGACCTGGCTGCTGCCCATTAATTCAGCCATCTTATCATGCACGATCTTAACCATTACTTGCCCCGGAGAGACAGAGGTCAGGATTTTCTGGCCTAAAGCTTCTTGTTTGACCTGGTCTGCAAAGTCTTTGGCTATTTTATAGCTGACGTCAGCATCCAAGAGGGCTTTACGAACTTCTTTCAAAGTTTCCGCGACATTAATTTCAGTGATGTGCCCTTGTCCTTTCAGTATCCTGAACGATCGTTCCAGTTTATCAGATAGTCCTTCAAACATAAATTAGTTTTCCTTTTAATATTTACAGGTTTGCAAAAGTACAAAAATAAAAAACCCCACAAGCAGTCTGCCCGTGAGGTTTTATGGGTGCACGAAGGGTCTCGAACCCTCGACCTTCGGAACCACAATCCGACGCTCTAACCAACTGAGCTACGCGCACCGTTTAAAAAGCGGATGCAAAGATATTAAAAAAATAAAAAAGTCAGAAAGACAGTCTTATATTTGTTTCAGCTATCAGCTACATTTATTTGATTAATATCTATTGAGGTATGAATATCTTTCTCCGGAAAAAAAATGAATATACTTCCGGTTCCTTATCCCGGGAAGCCTGGAGAAAATTTCTCAGGAATAAGCTTTCACTGTTTGCCCTGATATATATTATCCTCTCAGCCATTGTTGCCTGCCTGGGCTACCTGATCACTCCTGACAGTACACCAATGGCTAACCGGCAAACCCTTGAACTATCAACAAAAAAACCTGGTTTCAACATCATGATGTTGAAAATATTAAAAGAGGAAGATGTACCTCATAAGGGGATATTCCACCGGATGCTCTTCGGAGAGCGAAGTAAGTTTCAATTTTTGCCTATTCAAAGCTATAATTATAAAAATGGGCTATTAACAATACAAGAGTACTCAGGTGAGGATGGAGTCCCGGGACCTGAACGAACATTCCTGTTAGATCAAAACCAATTGAAGGGCCAATTAATTCTAAAAAGGTTTTTACTGGGAACTGATCAGTTTGGAAGGGATATTCTAAGTCGCCTGATGATTGGATCAAGGGTGAGTCTTGCTGTGGGATTGATATCAGTAGTAATATCTTTACTGATAGGAATTACCGTTGGCTCACTCGGTGGATTCTTCAGAGGATGGATCGACCAATTTGTGGTTTGGCTAATAAATGTTGTCTGGTCAATTCCAACCCTTTTACTGGTGATTGCCATCACCTTTGCTCTTGGAAAAGGATTCTGGCAGGTTTTTATAGCAGTAGGATTTACCATGTGGGTTGAAGTTGCACGGGTGACCCGTGGTCAGATACTTGCCATCAGGGAAAAAGAATTTGTAGAAGCGGCGAAAGCATTGGGGTTTTCAAATTTCCGCATTATTTTCAGGCATATACTTCCCAACATTATGGGGCCGATCATTGTAATTTCCGCTGCAAATTTTGCATCTGCGATACTCATTGAAGCTGGATTGAGCTTCCTTGGCATTGGCGTTCAGCCTCCTATGCCCTCCTGGGGCAGCATGATCCGGGAGAATTATGCTTATCTCATTCTCAATGCTGCCCATCTTGCTATTTTACCAGGTTTGGCCATAATGTTGACGGTACTTTCATTTATGGTGACCGGAAATGGACTGAGAGACGCCCTTGACGTCAAAAAACATGAAACTGTTCAACCTTAAAAGTTTTCCCGGTGTCTCCTTTTAAGCTCCGGCCTCCAATCGTTATAGCAGGCACCTTTTGAAGAGAATGGGTTCTTCCCGTAATTCCTCAGATTTATTTTGTAGGAAACATAAATATCTGAACCTGTAAAGGTACTGATGCTGAAAAAACTTCCTAAATGATCAGTCCCGACAGTTAATCCTTCCAATCTTACTGAAAGTCCTATCCTGGGGTACTTAAAATCGTACAGTACCACAGGTATATTGATTTCCAGGAACCTGCTCTCGAACCTGGGAGTAAAGGTCAATACAAACGGCCTTTCAATCATAGGGGATATATATACGGCTGGAATGATCAATGTGCTGTTTAGAAACCACCTGTCAGTCAAATGATAGTCGATCTGGACGCTGATGGTTGCAGGCAAATATATTCTGAATCGGTTTCCCCGTAAGGATGCACCCGGGTCGCCGTAAAATAGCTCACTGGTAACATCAAGTTCATCCCTGATGTTATCATATTCCAGTTCATTTATCCTTATCAAATTATTATGAACATTTTCATAAACATGTTTTTCGGCATTTTTAGTAAAGTTCACCCACCCTATATCGAGTATTGAAACCCCGATCTTCAATTTATAATCTTCAAACCTTTTTATATATAAATTATCAGGAAACTTTTTCTGATAGGGTATTTCCCTATATTGCCAGGTAATGCCAAGGTCCATTCCCCAGCCGGAACCCCTGATCAGGGGATTAAAAAAATCCACGTCATTATTTTCATAATTCAATGGTAAGGATATGCCTAATTCGCCGTTCAGCAACTCAACGTTTAATATGCTATCATTATAAGCGATATACCTGGTGTCACCTCCTGACAAATATGCACCACTGTGGCCAAATACAGGTCCTATAGAAATTCCTGCAGACCAATGATTGTTGTAGCTGCGATTTAAAATAGTTGCGTAACTGAAGATCACTTCCCACCAGGCCATGGATGCCATATCATAGTTATCCTGGATATAGTACTGGTTTTGCTGTGGTTTGAAATCCATACCGTAGTAAGAAAAATTTGCCATATCACGAGGCACCCGGCGGATAGAAGACATCACCCGGAAGCCCGTCCTGACAGCAAACACATGGTCGTTGTAAGAAAACATGACAGAAGGCCCTATGATCCTGGCATTGACAAAAATGTTCTTTAGTGATTTATCCACGTAATAGGAATATACGTTTCTTTCCCCACGGCCGTAAGGTTTCGGGAAAAAATGAAAATCATAAACCCCATTAAAAAGTTTTATTAAACTCGATTTTTTTGATGGAAAATACAGATAATTGTTCTCGGCAAAAGCGTTAATAGCAAAAAGGTTGATATCCGATTTTAACTTGGTATTGGCCATTGAGGAAGGATTCATGATAGTACCTGTTGAACCGGCATAATTACCATTTACCAGACCCAGAGATAATTGTGAATAAGTTCCCTGGGAGAAGTACACCATCAAACCTATCCAAAAGATTCTCTTCATTCCCTAAAAATGACAAATCAGGATTTAAAATTTCTATTCATCCATGAAGGAAACATTAGTAATATAGTTATGGAACAAAATTAATTGCAGAGATACCAGGAAAACGAAAGAATGATATCAGATATCAACACCTGCATGTTTATCGTCTTTTCCGGATTCCATATTCTTCATTTTCGCAAGGCACACTGCGGCTAAACCTTCCGCAATTACCTTTCCTGAAATTGATTTTTACAGCTACATAAAAATCAAGTCCGGTAAAGTTATTTACACCAAACAATCCAAACAGATCATCGGAGCCAAAAGTCAGAAAATGATACCTGACAGATACACCAACTCTGAAATGATGATAATCGTAAAGCGATAAGGGTAAAGAAAATTCAAGGTGAGGGGTTTCATAACGTGGAATGAGAGCGACCTGGGCCGGGCGACGTATAAATGATTTGCCTAATCTGATCGGATAAATGAAGACTGCTCCGGCATACCAGTTTCGGTATACCTTGTAATCTCCCTGAATACTGAAGGCTGCTGGTAAATAGACCCGGATTTTGCTATCTACGAGTGATGAATCTGGATCTCCGTAAAAAACCTGACTCAATGTCCTTGACAATTCGTTAAAGTTATAGTAATTCAGTGTGTCTATATTGATCCAATACTTGCTGACATTCTCAAAAGACTGGAGCTGGGCGTTTTTCTTGAAGTTAACATATCCGAAATCAAGAAGAGATACACCGATTTTATAGGAATAGTCGATATACCTTTGTGTGCAAAGCTTGCTTATCCTTTTATTCTGATAGCTCAAAATCTTATGCTGGTAAGTAATACCAAGGTCTACGCCAAATCCCCCACCTTTGATCAATGGCCCATTATTGGGGAAATCATTATTATCATAGTCTAATGGAATGGAATAACCCACTTCAGCATTCAGATTTTTAATGTTTATTGTCGTGTCATTGAGCACCATATAATCCAGATCATTTGCCCGCAAATACCCTCCGGCAATAGCAAAAAGCCGCTTCACCGTAATTCCGGCCGACCAGTCATCCAGGCTGAGCTTCCGGAATGCATAAGCATATGACAGGCCGATTTCTCCCATGACAAGGGCCGTGGATCCAAAGTTGCTGCTGGTAAAGTTTTTATTATGCTGAGGTGTATAATCAAGACCATAATATCCAAAATTAGCAATATCGTAAGGGATCCCGTATGCCGAACCCAGCGCTCTTGCCCCGGTATGCAGAGCAAATGCATGACGTCCCATGGCAATCATAAAGGAAGGTCCCTTGATCTGTTCGCTGGAATAAATAAACTTATTATTTTTTCCCGTGTAACGGTCAAATGGCATTTCGTCGGGCCCATATTTTGGAAATTTGGGCTCACTGCTGATGATGCTAAAAAGAGCATAATCCTTTTGATGGATATAGGCATAATTATTTTCAAGGAAAACACCTGCTGTTGCAACATTAATATCCATATAAAGTTTGGAAGTAATAATGGAACTAGGATTGAGGAGTACTCCCGTTGAACCGGCGTAGTTACTCGCAGTGATACCCCACATCTCCTGAGATTGAATGAGAATAGCCAGAGAAAAGAAAATAGCAAATAAAGTGCTTCGCAGTATTATCCACCTGGAATGTTGCATCTTATAGTTAATCCTGATAATACTAGTTATCCCAGAAATTTTAAAATGACAAAAATATGCTTTTCAATCTACAGTCCTTCTTAATTTTCTAAAAACGCAGAATATATATTCTATAGTATGGAATACCAATAATTTACAAAGCAGCATAAATTTAATTTAAATGTATTATAAATAATTTGAATGATTTGAAACTCAGAACTCAGAACTCAGAACTTCGTATATTTGCACCCCGGCAGTAATTGTTAACACGCGGATGTGGCGTAATTGGTAGCCGCGCCAGACTTAGGATCTGGTGCCGAAAGGCGTGGGGGTTCGAGTCCCTTCATCCGCACAGCTTTGTATACTGAAACATAACCCATTTATCAAAACCAAGCATGCAAATTACAAAGGAAGAAACCGGATCGTTGACTGCTTCAGTCAAGTTGCTGATCAGGAAAGAGGATTATGAGGATAAAGTCATTAAGACGTTGAAGGATTATCAGCGTAAAACCAATATGCCTGGCTTCCGACCCGGAAAAGTGCCATTTGGCTTAGTTTCTAAAATGTACCGGAAAGGCGTTTTGCTGGATGAAATAAACCATCTGTTGGCAGAGAACTTACAGAATTATGTTGAGAAAAATAAACTGAAACTCATCGGGAATCCATTACCAAATAAGGAAAAAGCAGCCTCACTTGACCTGGATAACCAATCTGAATTCGAATTTTATTTTGATATTGGCCTGGCCCCGGAATTTAACCTGTATCTGTCTGAAGACATTTCAGTTGACTATTTAAAGATTACTGCCACTGAACAAATGATCGATGAGCATGTAAATGATTTGCGGCATCGCTCTAAAAACCATGTACATACTGAAGAACAGCCAGCTGAAGAACATCAACACGAAGAACTTCCTGAACTGGATGAATCTTTTTTCAAACACGTTTTTCCCGGAGAAGAAATAAAAGACGAAAGTGCTTTCAGGGCAAAGATCAGGGAAGCAATCGAACGTTCCTTAATAAAAGAAAGTGAGCGATACTTCCTCAATACGGTTATAGAAAAACTGGTGAAAGAAACCGGGATTGAGTTACCTGATGATTTTATCATGAAAATGATCAGGGAAAATGAAGAGCAAAAGCTCAGCGATGAAGAAATTAAAAATCAATATGATAATTTTGCCAGATCGATCAGGTGGCAACTTATCGAATCGCGAATCATCCAGGATTACAACCTCAGGGTTGAAGAACATGAAATGAGAAACGTGGTGAAAAGTTACTTCACCGGCCATTTAGCAACTGCAAAAGAAAATCCTGAACAAGACGAGAGATTGAACAAGATTGTCGATTCCGTGTTAAGCAATAAAGAAGAATCTAACCGTCTGCATGACCAGCTATTCGATCAGAAGTTGCTCGACTTTTTTAAAAGCAGGCTAAAGTTGAAAAATAAAGAAGTGGATTATGACGAATTTGTAAAAATGGTTACCCAAAAGAAAGTTTAATATGAAAGAAAACGAATTTCGCAAATATGCGGTCAAGCACCGCGGATTAAATGGGCTTACCGTCGACCAGTACAGTTCAATGGTTGGAAACTATATTTCCCCTACCATCATTGAGGAAAGGCAGCTAAACATTGTTACCATGGATGTTTTTTCCAGACTGATGATGGACCGGATAATTTTCCTTGGCGTTCATATCGATGATTATGTTGCAAACATCATACAGGCTCAGCTCTTATTCCTCGAGTCTGTTGATTCATCAAAGGATATTCAGATTTATCTGAACACCCCGGGAGGCATGGTTTATGCCGGTTTAGGCATCTATGACACCATGCAGTATATCGCACCTGACATTGCAACCATCTGCACAGGGATGGCCGCTTCCATGGGTGCTGTAATCCTTTGTTCCGGTGCAAAAGGAAAAAGGACCGCACTTAAACATTCCCGTATCCTGATCCACCAGCCCATGGGCGGAGCATCAGGGCAAGCTTCAGATATTGAGATCACAGCCAAGGAAATGCAGAAGATCAAAAAAGAATTATATGAGATCATATCCATTCACACCGGCAAGGAGTATAAAAAAATCTGGAAAGATGCTGACCGTGATTACTGGATGAATGCAGAAGAGGCACGTGAATATGGTATGATTGATGAAGTTCTGGAGAAAACAAAGCAAAAATCAAAATAAAATGCCAAGGGTTTCACAAAAATGTTCTTTCTGCGGACGCGACAGATCCGAAGTGAATATGCTTATTGCAGGCATTGACGCCCATATTTGCGATGCCTGCATTACACAGGCCCAGACTATCCTCAGTGAGGAATTTGTCCATCTTAAAAATGGCAAAGTCCCTGAAATTGAGCTTAAAACCCCTGCCGAAATTAAAAAATACCTCGACCAGTACGTGATCGGTCAGGAAGATGCAAAGCGCGTCCTTTCTGTCGCTGTTTACAACCATTATAAACGGATCATGCAATCCAAAGACGATGATGAGGTAGAGATTGAAAAGTCGAATATCATGATCGCAGGGGAAACAGGTACGGGTAAGACCTTACTGGCAAGAACCATCTCCAGGATGCTGAAAGTACCTTTTGCCATTGCCGATGCAACTGTTTTGACAGAAGCTGGTTATGTCGGCGAAGATGTGGAAAGCATTCTTACCCGTTTGCTGCAGACTGCCGATTATGATGTGGCTGCTGCAGAGCGCGGTATTGTATTCATTGATGAGATTGATAAAATTGCCCGAAAGGGTGATAATCCCTCGATAACCCGTGATGTATCAGGCGAAGGTGTTCAGCAAGCACTGCTCAAGTTGCTTGAAGGAGCTATTATTAATGTCCCTCCCCAGGGAGGAAGAAAACATCCTGAGCAAAAATTCATCCAGGTAAATACGCAAAATATACTATTTATATCAGGCGGCGCTTTTAATTCGATCGACCGGATCATTGCTTCCAGGCTCAGGACTAACATTATTGGATATCAATCAAAGGATCAGGAGGCATTTGACCGGGAGAACATGTTGCAGTACATCTCCCCTTCTGATATCAAAAAATTTGGGATGATACCTGAGATTGTAGGCCGTTTCCCGGTTTTGACATACCTCATACCACTTGACCATAATACCCTCAAGCGGATATTGACTGAACCTAAAAATGCCCTCATTAAACAATTCACAAAGTTATTCAGGATGGATAACATCGATTTGGTATTTGAAGATGATGCTCTTGAATTTATTGTTGAAAAAGCCACAGAACATAAATTAGGCGCCAGGGGCCTGCGATCCATTATCGAAGCAATCCTCACTGACGCTATGTTCGAGCTTCCATCAAAGGGAAAGACCAAATCCTTGAAAATAACCTGTAAATACGCTGAACAGAAATTCGGCAAATCTGGTTTATCCCGGCTTAAAGTGGCCTGATTCATGGGCTGGCATAATTATTGGACTCCGGCAGCAAATATATGCTGAGATTTTTTTTAATAGCTGTTTCCCTATTTATTTCAATTCTTGCCTTATCCCAGGAACAAGATGGTATTATTGTTTATGGAAAAATAGTAGATGGTGATACTATTGCCGTCATACCTCTCAGGGAAGTGAATATTTTTTCATGGAAAATGCTTGATAATAAAGAAGAAAGAAAGCTAACCAGGTTGATGAAAAACGTCAAGATCGTTTACCCCTATGCACGGCTGGCAGGGATTAAACTGGTAGAGTACGAGGAAGTTCTTTCACAAGCGCCAGACGATCAGGCAAGAAGAAAGATTATGAAAAAGCTTGAAGAAGAGCTTAAGGCTGAATATGGTCAGGAATTGAGAGATTTGACGGTCACACAGGGCAAAATTTTGTTGAAATTGATTGATCGGGAGACCGGTGAATCCTCTTATAACCTGGTTACTGAGTTCAGGGGAGAATTCAGGGCTGTTTTTTACCAGGCATTTGCCCGGCTTTTTGGCTTGAATATGAAGCTTAAATATGATCCGGAAGGTGAAGACCGTGATATTGAATATATCGTAAAGATGATTGAGAGCGGTCAATTGTAATGCCGGGGTATTTTTTCACTTTCCCCTTCCCTGTAACACAATCAATACTGTATAGATCAGGATTTTAAAATCCATGGCCAGTGACATGTTCTCAATATATAGCAGGTCGTATTTTAACCGTTCAACCATCTGTTCGATATTTTCAGCGTACCCGTATTTCACCTGTCCCCAGGAAGTTATTCCCGGTTTTATTTTAAAAAGCAGCCTGTATTCCGGCGCTATTTCAACAATCTGGTCTATATAAAACTGGCGTTCAGGACGGTATCCGACAAGAGACATATCTCCCTTCAAAACAGAAAAAAACTGTGGGATTTCATCGAGCCTGACTTTTCTGAGATACCTGCCAAACCGAGTGATGCGGTCATCATTCTTTGTAGCTAATTGCGGTCCGTCTTTTTCAGCATCAGAAAACATTGACCTGAATTTGTGCATCTTAAAAGTATGGTCATGAATGCCAACTCTTTTCTGAGAGTAAATAACTGGTCCTCTTGAACTGAATTTGACGCCGACAGCAACAAAGACGAAAACAGGAAAAAGTAGTGTGAGAGCAATTAAAGCTGCCACTATGTCGATCAACCGCTTCATTGATTGCTGCCACGGTGGCATGAGATCCTGGGAAATCTGGATTAGCGGATACTGCCAGATTGAAGACATCTTTACCATCCCCATCAGGTAATCCTGCATATCCGGGATAATTTTGATAACTACTTCAGCTTCCTCAAGAATAGTCAGGATATTTTTAATAGTCTCCCTTTCCGATCTTTCAATGGCAAGAATTACTTCTTCTACATTATAATCCTGAATGATCTGTTTCAGGTCCTGGAGTTTTCCCAGGTGAGGCAGGTATTTACCAATCTTGTATTTCTCATATCCAACAACATTGACAAAACCAGTAAACTTATTGCCTGATGGCATGACCTGTCTTTCTATCTCTTCATAAATCTTGATCGCATTGCCATTGCTTCCAACGATGATAGTATTAAAGCCCAGTTCCCTCCGGTGAATTTTTCTGACGGTTCCGGTGGTAATGATCAGCCTGAATGTGTAAGTCAGGCCAAAATGAAACAGGTACAAGAAAACAAATAATTGATAGTAAGATTTATACGTAATTATAACGTCATCAAGGATCAAAGCGAAGAAAATGATTATTACCCCGACCAATGAAATGAAGGATGTCTGGCTAAGTTCCTTCAGCCTTGATTTCCGGAAAATCTTATTGACATTGTATGTTCCAAGTATAATATACAAGATGATCCAGAAAAAAGGAACGATAAGGCTGCCAAGATAGAAATTCCTGTCTTTAAAAATATCCGACAAGTGATCCAGGACGGTAGGTTCAATAGAGAATTTCCTGTAAATGAAGAACAATGACCATGCTAACATAGCAGCCAGCACATCAGCAACCAAATACTTAAAAACCTGTAACTTTTTGTTCATTAAAGATTTGGTCTGGTTACCAGTTTAATGTTATCGAGCATGATAAACCCATTGCCGGTCAAGTCAACCATTTGTGCCTCCATGTATATTTTATAATTCACAGCATCAATAGTTTCATTAACAATCGGTGTGAAATTAACATAAATTTTATTCCAGTCATCAGATGGATTAATAATAAGGAAAGGCCTTTCCTCGATAGTATTATCCATTAACTCAATATAAACTCCGACAACAAATGGAATATTGTTCCGGTAGTTTAGTTCAAGAAAAATAAAGTCACCCCTGTCAATCACAAACCCTTCGCCATTCCCGTCGTCAGAAACCAATTGCAGGTATTTTCTGTTGTCATCCAGGTAGCTGATCCCGGAATATTGAGAAAATTCATCGATAAATGCTCCTTGCCCACCTGCCGGCTCGGTACGAATGATCCCGGTATCGCTGTCTTTTGATTTCACTATAGCGAGGCTTGCATCCTCAAAATCCTCCATCCAGACAAACTCTGCATTGCTAAAGTATGAAGCCGTGCCGGAAGCGGTAACGATACTATCAATAATAAAATTAAAATCGCTGATAATGACAGGTTCTATACAAGGATAAGGTGCACGGGTTTCGGAAATCCCATTAAGCTGGATCCCGGGCCTTATCTCGAGTTTATGCTTCCCTTCAACAAGCACCGGGATTGTAAATGGCATTTCAAATCCACCGACTAAATCATCATCAACATAAATCCATGCATCGACAAATTTTTGATTATTTGTGCCTTGCACGGCATTATCAGTAGAAAATTCTAATGAATCAATTCTTAAGTAGGAAGGAATAGTCTGATCACCTTCAAATTTATCACATCCCATCAGAAAAAGTGCTGCCATTATTAACGGGAACCAACAGTAAGAAGGCAAATTTACGGCTATCTTCAGGCAGGGAGATTTCATTGATTATAGTCAGGCTTTAAAAACGACCGGGATTTCTATTTATTGCTATAAAATAAAGAGATGGTGTAGAATTAAAGTGCCATTCCGGTTGGTAATTCCTGCATTTTCCCCAGGATCTGATAAGCTACATTCAGGGCATCGTAACCATCATTGATGGTAACAGGCGGTGTAGTATTATTAACAATAGCATGATAGAAACTTTCCAGTTCTTTTTTTATAGCATTCAGATTAATAATTTCCGGTTTCTCAACGGATATCTGTTTCTTTCCTCTTTTTTCTCCAAGGTCTATGATCATTGCTAACGGATCGGCATTTATTTCCGGTGGATCGGAAATACGGATAATTTCTACATCTTTTTTCAGAAAATCAACTGCCACATATGCATCACGTTGAAAGAAACGGGCTTTTCTCATGTTTTTCATGGAAATCCGGCTTGCAGTCAGATTTGCCACACAACCATTGTCAAATTCGATCCTGGCATTTGCTATATCCGGTGTATCACTGACAACAGCCACCCCACTGGCGAAAATTCTCTTAATACCCGACTTAACCACGCTCAGGACAATATCGATGTCATGAATCATCAGGTCGAGAATAACCGGTACGTCAGTCCCTCTCGGGTTGAATTGCGCCAGTCTGTGAGCTTCAATAAACATCGGCTTGTTGATATAGGGCTGCGCGGCAAGAAAAGCAGGGTTAAAACGCTCAACATGACCTACCTGGACTTTAACGTTTGCCTCATCAGCAAATACCATGAGCTGCCTCGCCTTTTCCGGCGTGGTAACCACTGGTTTCTCGATAAAAACATGACGGGCTTTTTTTAAAGCCCTTGATGCACAGTCGAAATGGGAAATCGTCGGGGTCACTATGTCTACTAAATCCACTGCGTCTATCAGTTCATCAATACTTGGATAATGCTTAACACCGAATTCCTTTCCGACCTGGGAGGCCGTTTTCTCATCAGCATCATAAAATCCCATCAATTCGTATTCTTTTATTTCAAGGATACATTTAATATGGATCTTTCCTAAATGACCGGCCCCAAGCACTCCTATTTTCAGCATAAATAATATATTTTGTGCAAAAGTAATTTTTTTGGCTTAAAACATCACACCATTCGCGTGTCATCTTAATGCAGTATTTATTATTTTCGCTGCCGTTACCAATCATCACTAACGAGTTGTTAACTGCAGGGTATGGTTCAGGATTCATTCCGGCATAAAGGATTAAGGAAAAAACTGGTCGAAACGCTCCGTCAAAAGGGAATTACCGATGCAAATGTTTTGCAGGCTATCAATCGCGTTCCCAGGCACCTCTTCCTTGATTCCTCCTTTCTTGAATATGCTTATCAGGATAAAGCTTTTCCTATCGGATCCGGCCAGACCATATCACAACCATTCACGGTTGCTTATCAGACGCAATTACTCCATGTCCTGCAGGATGATAAAGTCCTCGAAATAGGTACCGGGTCCGGGTATCAATCCTGTGTCCTGCTTGAAATGGGAGCAAAAGTATTCACCATCGAACGGCAGAAAAAGCTGTTTGAAAAAACTAAATCCTTTCTTCCCACCATAGGATATAATCCTAAAATGTTTTACGGAGATGGCTATAAAGGATTGCCCCCTTACGCACCTTTCGACAAGATCATTATCACAGCGGCCGCTCCCGAAATTCCACAGGAACTGATTACCCAACTGAAAGTCGGCGGCATCCTTGTTATTCCTGTTGGTCCCATGGATGTGCAAACTATGGTGACCATTCAAAAAATCAGCTCAAATGAAATAATCCGGCTGGAGCATGACAAGTTCCGGTTTGTGCCCATGCTGGGGAATAAAGCGAAAGACTGACCTGCTTTTTTTTTCTGATTGAGGATAGTTGAATTTAAATTTCGTTAATTTTTTGTTAATTGGATTGGCTGGTGTTTCCATCTGGTTTGAAATTGATAACTTTGAACCATCATGGAGATGAACGAAATATTGGATAAACTGCCGCATCACCTGATGCAACTTGTGATCGACCAGCCTTACAATGGGTATACTTCACAGGATCATGCAGCCTGGCGTTATGTCATGCGTCAGAATGTGCGTTACCTGGGCAGGGTTGCGCATGGCTCGTATCTCGACGGATTGAAACAAACCGGTATCTCTATCGACCAAATCCCTCACATGTATGGGATGAACCGGATTTTGAAGGAGATAGGCTGGGCTGCAGTGGCTGTGGATGGATTCATTCCCCCTGCAGCTTTCATGGAATTTCAGGCTTACAATGTATTGGTTATAGCAGCCGATATTCGTCCGATTGACCAGATTGAATACACTCCGGCGCCGGACATCATTCATGAGGCTGCCGGCCATGCGCCTATTATTGCCGATCCTGTGTATGCCGAATATCTCAGATTGTTTGGTTGGATTGGCTCTCGCGCATTTTCATCCGGAAGGGATTACGAAATCTATGAAGCTGTACGCCATCTGTCCATTCTGAAAGCTGATCCTTATACGTCTCTTGAAGCTATACTTCAGGCTGAAAAAGAGCTCGCCGAAGCAGAAGCCATACAGGAAGCGCCATCTGAAATGGCCCAGATCAGGAACCTGCATTGGTGGACCGTTGAATATGGCTTGATAGGAGACCTGAAAAATCCAAAAATTTATGGCGCCGGCCTGCTTTCCTCCATAGGTGAAAGCTATTCATCATTGCAACCGGAAGTTAAAAAGCTCCCCTATACTATTGAGGCCGTTAATTATAATTTTGACATCACGACACGCCAGCCGCAGCTTTTTGTCACACCTGATTTTCAACATCTCACAAATGTCCTTAATGAATACGCTGAAACTATGGCCTTGAATACCGGAGGAGTGGATGGCGTCATGAAAGCCATAGAATCGGGTTACACAGGCACCTGCGTTTATAGTTCCGGGTTGCAGGTTTCAGGCATTTTCCAGGAGTTAATCATTCACAGAAATTTGCCCGTATATATCCGGACTGAAGGGCCCACCCAACTTTGCTACAGTGACATACAATTGCCCGGGCAGGGAAAGGATTACCACAGCCACGGCTTCAGCTCACCGGTCGGAAAGCTTAAAAATTCTTCATCTCCACTTGAATCCCTTACAGACGGTGATCTGCAAGCGCTTGGCATAGCGAATGGAGAGAAAGTTTTACTTGAATTTGAATCAGGTGTTAAGGTTGAAGGCCGGTTAGACCATGTTCTCAGGAAGGAAGGGAAAATTCTGATCATGGTTTTCTCACAATGCCGGGTAACTTTCAGGGAGCGTGAATTGTTCAAGCCTTCATGGGGCACTTATGATATGGCCGTGGGAGAAAAGATCGTTTCAGCGTTTTCCGGCCCAGCCGACCCGTTCGCTTATGAGTTGGAATATCCGGTACCGAAAGAAAAGACGCATAAGATCGTTCATTCACAGAAGGCCCAAAGGCTTCATTTTCTATACCAGTTAATAAGAGACATACGGGAGAAAGATGTGATTCCTGATTCCCTTTCAGGGATATGGAGCGAGATAAAGCAGGATTATCCCGAAGAATGGCTGCTTCCGCTGGAAATTCTCGAGTTGGCAATGAGAAAAAAAGAATATCATTCTCTGGAAACTGAGATCAGGGATTACCTGATAAATGTAAAAGGTGCTGACCCTGAGCTTAAACGGTTAATCGAGAACGGAATGCTGGTTAGTAATAGTTCTGAGTTCTGAGTTCTAAGTTCTGAGTTCTGAGTTCTAAGTTTAGTTGACGAATGGCGTCTGGATTGACGTTATCAGGTGATCCAGAACTTTGGCATCTGGCGCGCCGGGTTAAAATGAAATTTTTGCGCAACCAGTACCGGATCGGAAATTCTGCTGAAAGGGTTCCGGTCATTTTGTTAAAGTGTTTTCAAACGCTGACAGGTCTTCGACGCTGCCAGGTTTGATTGGCAGCTGACCTGTCAGCGTTCGACGCAGGAGAACCTGACAGCGTCAGATATGATTTCGGCGAGGGCGGCCGATAACCAATAAATAACTAATTTTATGGCAGATAAAATTAACCATTGATCCTTCTACCAATGATTACCAAAGAATCAGCATTTCAAAAAATTTCAGAACTCGTTGAACGCTTTGAAGACCAATACTCTTCTTATATGAAGTCAGAATACAATGAAACGTTGACCCGACGTGACTTCATTGATCCTTTCTTCAAGGCATTAGGCTGGGATATGGACAACGAACAAGGTTATGCTGAAGCATACAGGGAAGTAATCCACGAGGATAGGTTGAAAATCGGAATTGCCACAAAAGCGCCGGATTATTCTTTCCGGCTGTCAGGTGGAAAGCGGCTTTTCTTTGTGGAAGCAAAAAAGCCTGGTGTATCTGTTAAAGACGAAATACAACCTGCATACCAGGTAAGGCGTTATGGTTGGAGTGCAAAACTTCCTATCAGCATTATAACAGACTTTGAGGAATTTTCCATTTACGACTGCACAGTGAAACCAAATCCGGCAGATAAAGCCTCTGTGGCCCGGATAGGCTATCTGACATTTCGCGATTACGCTGCTAAATTTGATTTTATCTGGGACACGTTCTCAAAAGAACGCGTGTTAAAGGGAAGTTTTGATAAGTTCGTTCAAAGTGATACCCCAAAAAAAGGAACGGCAACCGTTGATAAAGAGTTCCTGCAATCGCTTGATCGTTGGCGCACTTACCTGGCGACTTCCATCAGCTGGAATAACAAGGGACTTGACGAGGACGAAATTAATTTCGCCGTTCAGCAGACCATTGACCGTATCATTTTTCTCCGTATAGCAGAAGACAGAAGCGTTGAGCCTTATGGAAACCTGAAACACGCCCTCGGACATGGGGATTATTACCAGAATTTATTTGAGCAATTCCGCAAAGCAGACGAAAAGTACAATTCTGGGCTGTTTGATTTTAATAAAGACCGAATTTGTGAACACCTGAAAATTGATAATAAAATCTTTAAGACGCTTGTAAATGAATTGTACTACCCGGAATGTCCGTATGAGTTCTCTGTACTATCAGTTGAAATCCTGGGAAGTGCTTACGAGCAGTTCCTGGGAAAAGTCATACGGATTACCCCGGCCCATCATGCCAAAATCGAGGAAAAGCCTGAAGTCCGAAAGGCCGGAGGAGTATATTACACGCCTCAGTACATCGTGGAATACATTGTAAAGAATACGGTCGGGAAACTCATTGAAGGGAAGACACCAGCAGAAGTAGATAATATAAAAATAGTCGATCCTGCTTGCGGAAGCGGCAGTTTCCTAATTGGCGCGTATCAGTATCTGTTAGATTGGCACTTGAAGTATTATACCGAACACACTGCCCGCACAGAGAAGAGGAGACAAGGAGACAAGGAGATTAGACCTGACGGAAACCTCACCACTGCTGAAAAGAAAAGAATCCTACTGAACAACATTTATGGGGTAGATATTGACGTTAACGCGGTTGAAGTCACCAAACTGAGCCTTCTCCTGAAGTGCCTGGAAGGCGAAACAGAGGCTTCCATCCGGCAGCAATTCAGTTTATGGAATGAGCGGGTGCTGCCCACCCTTGATAATAATATAAAGAGCGGGAACAGTTTGATTGACACTGATTTTTACAGTGCAGAACTGGATTTCGGCATAGAAAAGAAGGTTAAACCGTTTAATTGGAATAATGCCTTTCCAGAAGTTTTTAAACAAGGAGGGTTTGATGCGGTTATTGGGAATCCGCCCTATATAAGAATTCAAAGTTTAGCTGAGAATTCACCTGGTCAAATCGATTATTTCAGTAGAAAATTCAAATCTGCTTCAAAAGGGAATTATGACATATATGTTATTTTCATTGAACAGGCTTTGAATATTGCTAATCCTACAGGTCGAATTGGATATATTTTACCACATAAATTTTTCACAGCCCAATATGGTGAGGGAATCCGACAAGTTCTATTGTTAAAAAATGCCATTGTAGAGATCATTCATTTTGGACATCAACAGGTCTTTAGTAATGCTACAACTTATACTTGTATTCTAACCCTTGCAAATCAGAATAATAGTAACGATTTTGATTTTTTAAGTGTTGATGATTTAAATCGCTGGAGAAATTCAGAAACGAAAACTGGTTCAAAAATATCATTTAGCAATTTATCGAATGATTCATGGAGCTTTATTGAAGGGAATTATCAAGAATTGTTCAATAAGCTTTCTTCAATAGAAACAAAGCTTGAAAATGTAACAAATAGAATCTTTCAAGGATTAAAAACTGGGGCGGACAAGGTCTTCATTTTAGTTAAAAAGCATGAAAGTATAAATCATAATACAGTTTTTTCCCCACAGTTGAACAAAGAAATACATCTTGAAGGTGATCTTCTTCACAAATTAATAAAAGGCGGAAACAGTAAAAGATTTCTTATCACCGATTCCGAACTTTTGGTTTTGTTTCCTTACATAAAGTCCCCTACCGGAAAGGTTATTTTAATTCAAGAAACCGATTTGAAAGAACAATATCCTTTGACATATTCTTACTTAAAAGAGAATAAGGCATTATTGAAATCTAGAGATAATGGCAAAATGGATTCCCCAACATGGTATGGATACAGCAGGAATCAAGCCCTTGATGTTATCTCAACTCCAAAAATATTTACTCCGGATCTTTCACCCAACGCTTCTTTCTCAATAGATTTTTCAGGAGAAGTATATTTTACTGGTGGTGTTGCTGGAGGTTATGGAATTAAAGTTAAGGAAGATATTTCTGAGAAATATTTACTTGGATTGCTCAATAGTAGCCTTCTTGATTGGTTTCTTAAAAAAATCTCAACCCAAATGAGAGGCGGTTGGTATAGTTTTGAATCTAAATACATCAAACATTTACCGATCAAGACTATTGATGCGAATGATAATGGCCAGGTTTCCTTGAAAAATGAAATTATAAAACTGGTTGACCAATTGTTAAAACTGAATGAAGAGGCAAAGGAAACCAAACTTCAAACCCAAATCGACCAGATAAAATCCAAGATCGACTATTGCGAAAACCGCATCAATGAGATTGTTTATCAATTATATGGGCTTACAGAGGAAGAAATCAAGATTGTTGAAGGTAATGTTTAAAAAATCAAAATATTTTTTGAATTGAAGGGGGATCATCATAGGAAATTTCTCCCGACTTTGACACTTGTTTGCCTTTTTTAACTATTTGAATTTCACAACTAATTGATATTCAGTGTACACAAAAATGGAATTCTTTTATTTTCAAAAAATGTAGTGGACACTTTATCAACAAA